>Ga0310345_10000973_pt1 | contig 34828 bp, 41 predicted proteins | sample HC15DNA20500_MG_FD_204667 | JGI IMG/M metagenome (GOLD analysis project Ga0310345, IMG submission 204667) | Marine microbial communities from station ALOHA, North Pacific Subtropical Gyre - HC15-DNA-20-500_MG | ecosystem: Environmental > Aquatic > Marine > Oceanic | place: Pacific Ocean: North... | reverse complement strand
GGTTGGGCAAATGGTCTGTATGTTCGAGTAGAGGATGTTGAAGCGATTAGTGCCGGAATAACGGCCCGGGTTCTTTGCGTCAACTTTTTCGTCACGATAACGGGCTTCCGTATCCTTCGCCCGCTTCCGCCAATCAGCCTCTTGTTTGTCGGCTAAATCAAGCTCAGTCACCCAGCGATTGACGATGCCCGGCAATCCCTTGCCTGCATCGGCTGGCGTTTCCATCGTCGCATTGCTGCTATAATCATTGTCAGGCATAACCCTTTGGCTCCGATGTCAGAGCGGCAACCATACCACTCCTGTTTTTCTTTTTCCGTTTATCTGCTTTGTGAAAATCCCGGGCGACAGACTGCGATATACCCGCTTTTTTCGCAAAACCGGGGCTATTGGCAGCAGCAGCCATGAATTTACGTTGTCGTTTGCTGGTGCTGGGCACTACCTAATCCTCTAGCAACTTACCGATAAACTCATCTACTGATGGCTGCGCTATTGCCTCGTCATTGCGTTTCAAGACTTTGGCGCGTCTGGCTAAGTCATCGAATAGCACCATGTTGCGGGTGCCTTCTTCGGCTGCTCGACTTCCTTGATCAAAGTATTTGATGCCGGGGATGCCATACTTATTAAGTAATTCTTCCCCAGCCGCTTCGGTTCCCCTTAAAATTGCCCAGTTGTTAAGGAAATTAGTTGTAGTTGCTTCATTGCCGATCATTGCTTTTTTTGCCAATTCAATTGCTTTTTGTTGATTATTTCCGTAATCAAACGGATCAAATCCCATGTTTATTGCATCATCTACCGTCATTTCTTCAACTAAATTTTTTAATTTTTTTTGCACATCTGAATTTTGTTGGTTTAACGGCTTATCCCAATCCAGCATCTTGGCTATGTCTTCATCGGGGACATCTATTTCGTAGAAATGGCCTGAAAGCCCCTTTACTGATTCAACTAATTCTGGTGAAGGATCAAAGTTTTTCAGGTATGGGCCGTAAGCCTCTGAAATAGCTTGCGAGGGGTAATCGAATCCTAGCCAATCATCAGCTTCTAGGGCTTTAAGGACTCTTTCCTGCTCTGGAGAAAAATGCCCCTCAGCAACTAAATCCATAAGCTCGTCAAATTCTGCATCTTCTGGAATTTCTTCCAAAAATTTCCGTTTCATTTCAGCGTAAGGAACTGATTTTTGATACCCCTTTCCAACGTCTGGATTCTGTGCCACATAAGCTCCATGCCCATAGGTCTGAGCGCCTTGCCCTGTGCCTATCTTGGTGGGATCAAGTGCGTCAAATTTATGCGGGGAGCCGTGGTAGGCCACCATTGCCTCATCGAGTAGTCCCTGACGCTGGAGCGCTGGGGCAAGCAGGACAGACGCCATATCCTCGGTTGATGTTGGGACGTAGTTTTTGCTTTTGAGCGCACGGCCAAGCAGCCCCGCACCTGTTGCCATGCCGCCAACAATCGCTGCCCCCGGCAGAAAATCCATTGCATCGGTTGCGAGTCCTACTTTTGCTAAGTCTTTGTCGGTGATGTCATATCCGAGCGGTGAGAATAACGGCGTTTCTTCTGGTAGCTGCAACGTGGCTATATCTTCCTGCGTGTAACCTGACACTGGGCCACCTCCGGGCACCATCGATAAAATCATTCGGGCAGCAGGGTGTGATTCTGCGAGCGGGTGATTAATGCCAAGCGTGTTTCTCGATTGCGTTGGTGCGCCCATTCTTTCCGGTTGCGAAGGAAATTTTTTCATCAGGGCGTTGAGCATGTTATTGGGCATTAGTGATATGCCTCTTCCTTACGGCGTCGAGTGCTGGCCTTGACGAGATCGTTCATCGTTAGCGTCGATTTCCCATCGATTGTGATGATCGGATTCATCTTTTCAACCTTTGGCTTCGGTGGCTCGCGCCAAGTCCAAGCAAGGTAACGCAGCGCATCGGCAAAGTGATTCGTCCAGTCATGCACCGGCCTGTCCCGAAAACATTTGCTTGGGTCATCCCATTCGCGCCGAAACTGGCTGATGGCGTTGATAAATTCCTCTTGGTCGCGGTCAATCCAAAGCCTCGGAAATAGGTGCCGAGCGGCAAGTATGCCTTGTTGTTCGGTGTTTGTATTCTTGAGAATGGTGACATGCTTCATTTTGTGATCGGTAACTAATTGCTCGTACACCGAACGCCCCGCTGCCGCCAACGTTCTGGCTTGCGCGTCATGCGGCAATACATGGCGCGAGTAATTGTAATCTTTTGACGCAATCACCTCAGCGTAATGCGCCAGCGGCTGGCCGTTTGCGGAGTATGTATCGATGATCCGCACCTCGTTCGCTACGATTTGCACAAAGAGTATGACTGTGTCGTCCGAAAATCCGATGTCCCAAACAGTTTGCACCGGCAGGTCTGGGTCGTGCCTGACCTCGCATATTCGGCCGCCAGCCCGCGCTGCTGCCAGCTCGCCACCGTAATAGCTACCGAGTATCGCCGCCTCGAAGCTGCATAAATACTCCTGCTCAAACTGGCTCGCGCCGAAGTCGCTGCCATAAAGCGCAACGTATTCATCACGGATGCCGTCGAGTTGCTCGTCGTTAAACGCGCCAGTCGCTTTCGCATCCGATATTTCCGCGAACCAATCGTCTGATTTCATCGCGTGATTAAACATGTCATAAGCATGATTTTTGCCCCGAGGGGTCGTAATAAACAGCGCCCAGCCATCGTTCTCCCGCATCATTGGCGAGAGGTAGCCCCAGGCGCTTGGGTTCGCCAGCGCCCATTCGCTGAAAACAATCCCTGCAACACCGGCACCGACGAGCGTATCGTACGCATCGCTGCCAATCACTTGCCAAGTCGCACCGTTAGTGAACCTGATGAACATCTCCTGCTCATTCGTGACCTCACGCAGCTCAATAGGAAACGCTTCGTCAATTCGGCGTTGGCCGCTATGCGGATTGACCGCTGTCCAGATAGCTTTACGCGCTTGTGTGAATTGCGGCAGGCAGTGCCAGTACGTTGCGGGTCGGTCTGTGAGCGCTTGAAACGTCCACGCCAACGCTATCTCGTCCTTGCCCCACCTCCGATGCGCTATTTCAATCGCTCGCTTCCCACCGCCGCACATATACTGATGCAGCGGCGCTTGGTAGTTCCGAATCCGGCGCTCAACGAGCATTATTTCTCGTAGACATTCTTGATTGTCCAGACCGCATCGCCGGTGTGCTCGACCTCCTGCCGCTCGCTCCACTTCATGCGGGTTTTAGTCCACCAAATAATAGCCGTCGTATCGCCGCCCATCGCCTTGTTAAACAGCGTCCCAGCTACCTTTGCGTTAGCTTTAGTCGCAGCCGTGTCCAGCTCCCGCCGAAAGTGTTTGCGTAAAGTCTTGTCATCGATGCCATCACGAATGACCAAGCATTGGCTTTCCTGCGGGATGCCGCAAGCGGTCATCTGCTCGACGAGCTTCCGCTCGTCATCGGTCGGTTTGAACGCCGGTTGGCCTGCTTTTTTACGCGGCATCTTGTTTCATCCCTTTTCTAGTGGGGAAGAATCCCCCGCTACCCTCCAGTTGTGCTTGCTTTCCCGTGAAATCCTGCCATCGCTGCACGATAACATCGCAATATTTTGGGTCAAGTTCCATCATGTATAAAATTCCCCCGCACGCAGGGGTACAAGGGTACACTCCCTATAGGGAGTGTGTACCTTTTTGTACCCTATTCTGCGTTTTTTGCCCCCATTGGGTACAATGTACATAAGGGTACAAATGTACCCTGTGTACCTTGTGTACCTATCAATTATTGCGCCGCAGCATTAACGCAGACGCCCATATATTATCCTCGATGACCCATCCTGAATTTATGGCAGCGCCAAGGTCATCTAGCTTTCTATATCCAGTGATCATTTCACCGGTTTGCAGCATCGCAATCAGACCGCGATCATACGAAGGTTTGGTATAATTTTTTGCTGTTCCGGGCGATATGCCCTCACCCTCCAGAAAATTAATCAAATCTCCCCTAATGAGATAAGGCTTATCATCTTCAATGAGCGCGCCAGACGCCCACCATGCTCGCTCGAACATTTTCTGATGCTTCGCCAATGGGCTGGCCTTTTGAGCTTTCACCGGCTCCTGACCCTCGATCAGCACCGCACTGGTCGATGGGTCACCATCCTCATCAAGCCACCCCTTGATCGGAACCGACTGCAATTCCGCAAATACCGGTGCAGCCTCCTCCGCATCCTTGCTTTTGCGCTGCACAATTTCGATAGTCGTGCCTGGGACTACCGATATCTCGATATCTAATGCCCCGCGCCATGCGGATGAGCCGCGCCCCCGATGCTGTGCCTCGCTCGAAACGCCCGTGTGATGCACGAGTATTACGCTACAACTGAACTCCTGAATCAGTGCAGAGCAGGCATCCAGCATGGTTTTGGCATCCGTCGCAGAATTTTCGTCGCCTTCGAGGAAGCGGTGCAGCGTATCAATCACGATAATCTCGGGGGCATTGGGCAATGCTCTGATCGCATCCGACGTTTTCTGGTATCCCGCTGGCGTATTCAGATCCAGGCCATGCCTTGAGAGCCACATATCCAGCTCGCTAACATTTTTATGCTGCTTCCACGCTGCGACGCGTCCTCGCAGACCGTAATGACCCTCTCCGGCCAGATAAACGACCGTGCCATGCCATACCTTATTCCCGAACCATTCAGCCACGACACCCTTACTCGCTACCGACATCACCATGTCCAATACCATAAACGTTTTACCGCTACCGGACGGGCCATGAACCATAGCGAGCGCTTCCGATTGCAGCCAGTTTTTGATCTGCCATTTCACTGGGGCAGGTTGTTTCGAAAAAGCATCCGCCTGAACCAGCCAATCATCGACGGGCGGAAACAATAATGCGGATAAATCGCCACCCGATTTATGATAATCATTAGCATCACCTTCGATGGGTGGCATAACAATCCGCCCGCCATGCTTCGCGCTCGCCTCGTCTGCCTTGTTGCGCCCAACACCGGATACATCGTTGTCAGCCACGATCACAATGTCCTGCGTCTGCCCGTAAGTCTCGCGCAATTGCCCGACAACAATCGGCAGATTGTTAGCCGAATACGCAACCACACAGGGTCGGCCTGATACTTCATGCACCGTCGCAGCAGTCGCATAACCTTCGGCTACAAAGATCGGCCCCTCGGTGATTTCCCCAAGTGTCCAGGAACACGCTTTCGTCGTGCCAGCCGCGTGATATCGCTTACCGACTTCGGAGATGTATTGCAGTGATTTCAGTTCGCCACCCGAATTATAAAGCGGCACGATCAAGCGACCATCACCCGTTAGCCTTGCGCCGTTCGGCGAAATGCTTTTTCGTTTCAGGTACGGATGGTCAGGGCTAGCGGCAATTGCCTCGCTCCATATTTTTTCCACTGTATTCGCTGCAATTTCTGCCTTCTTTTCTCGCGCTCGTTCGCGTGCTTCTGTCGCCTCGGCTTGCCGTCTTGTGATCGCCATATTTTCCGGGGCAGTAAGCTCGCGCCCGATGTCGGCCTTGAAAACGCAGTCGATTTGATCACGCCAGCACCCGAACCGCCCAGCTACAGGCTCATCAGGAAATATAATGTACCACCCTGAATCGTCACGCTTGCGTCCTTTGGTCGAAAAGCGATGCAACTGCCCGTCGATTTTTATAACTTCCGGCGGCTCGATACCCGCCGACGCCATCGCATCTGCCAATTGAATTTCCGGCGGATCGACTTGTTTCGTTTCAGGAATAAATGGCCCGCCGAAAATGTCTGTAATTTTCGTCATGCTGCATCCACCTCATCGACCTGAGCCTGAGTCAAGTAATTGCTAAGCAATTCGACGGTTTCATACGTCGGTTTGCCCTGATCACGCATAAACCTATAAAGGGTCGCAGGATGAACCCCTGACTTAATCGCAACCCGCTTCAAGTTAGCATCGCCAAGCCTTTGTTTTATTTGCGAAATTGTTAACATAGTGCGCTCCCATGCAACTTATGTGTCAAACAGGTGTACATGATATACAAATTTAATTACTATGTAACTTCAGCAACGCAACCGGATAAACCGACCGCGTTGAAAGGGGAAACGAAATGAACATCGAAATAGCAAACAGCATCGCCGGTATAGAAGCAATCGAAATCAAGGGTGGATACTACAGAATCGAGGCCGTATTCGAGTCTGGTGAACGAGAGGTGCTAAAGAAAAAATCTACATCTTTGCCGAAAATGGTCCAGCTTTATTCAGTTGAAATGAACGGAAACCGTCGTGGGGCCGGGCTGCCTTCCTACTTCACGTTTGCTAAGTCTGTCAAGGCTTGGGATAAGGAATACCACATCCGAGGCTTCACAGTAACTATGGCAAAAATCCCTGAAGCTCAGTGCGTGACGATCCTACTTTAAGGACCACACAGAAAACATTCACCCCACCAACCCGCTTAATTGCGGGTTTCTGGGTAAAAGAAACCACGCAACCGGAATAACTCCGACCGCGTTGAAGGAGAAACGAAATGAATCGAACCGAAGAAATTAACTATTTTAACGACCCGCGAACGCGGGCGGCTCGCGAACGAGGCCAGATTTTTACCGTGTTCCTCGACGACGACGAAACGGTGTTGCCCACGCGCTTCGTGGTGTGCCCGACGTGCCGGGGCACCGGGACACACATTAACCCGTCCATAGACGCCGGTGGTTACGATCCTGACAGCTACCACGAGGATGATGAAGACCCCTACCTGACCGGCGTGTATGACGTGACCTGCTACGGTTGCGATGGACACAATGTGGTAGCTCGCGTTGACGAGTCGCGGTGTACGGCGGAGCAGCTTGCCGCTTACCGGCTGGATCAGGACGCGGAAGCGGAGCTTGAAGCCGCTTGCCGTGCGGAGATCTGCGCGGGTTGCTGACACGTTGAAAGGGAGAAGGAAGATGACCGACGATAAAAGAAATTGGATTGACAAGAAAACCTGGCAACTGACGTACACGATGTTCTCGGGGCCGGACATCCTTATGGACACATTTTTCACCGAAGACGAAGCAAGGCAGGCCGCCTCCTTTCTTGACATGGAGGGTCGCGACATAGTTTTGTTGATCGACCTGGTGAGCCGTGATGTTCACACGTTGAAGCATCCTCAGCAGGAGCGACAACAATGAAAGACTTTAAGCATCTCGCAAACCCAGAGTCGAGGTCGAGGCAATCATCATTTGACCGATTTTTAATCATCGAATGCCTGATGATCGCCGGACTGATGGTATTTGCGTTTTTTCAAATCTGAGGAAAACAAAATGGCAATAAATTTACAAAGCACAAACACCGTATCGGCTCTTAATTTAAAATTATTGGTCTACGGCCAAGCGGGAGCAGGCAAGACAAGCCTGATCCCCACACTTCCAAAACCAATAATCTTATCCGCAGAGGGCGGCCTGCTTTCAATCGCCGGACATGACATTCCATTCATCGAAGTCACCTCGATGGACGCGCTGCGCGAGGCATACAGCTGGTTACTTGATAGCGAGGAAGCGAAACAATTCGACACCGTAGCCCTCGACAGCATTTCGGAAATTGCCGAGGTTTGTTTGTCTCGGGAAAAAAGTATTGCTAAAGATCCAAGGCAGGCGTATGGCGAAATGCAGACAACGATGGCTGAATTGATCCGGTCATTCCGAGATTTGAATAAGCACGTGATGATGACCGCCAAATTGGAAAAGGCGCAGGATGAGATGGGCCGAATGCTCTATTCGCCATCTATGCCCGGAAACAAAACCGGCCAAGCGTTGCCTTATTTCTTCGACCTACTACTTGCTATGCGCGTGGAAAAAGACGAAGAAGGCGTGTCTCAACGGGCATTGATGTGCGACAGCGATGGGCTTTGGCAGGCAAAAGATAGAAGCGGCAAGCTGGATGCTTGGGAAGCACCAGATCTTGGAATCATTCTTGAAAAATTGGGAGGAGGAAAATAATGGACTTGGAAACCTATGCTAGGCAATGGCTCGAAGCAAAACAAGCTGAGCGCATATCGATCGAGCGCCGCCGTGATGCCGAAGATAAATTACTATCTTTAATCGGCATCTCAGAAAATCTCGACGGAACGGAAACGGTCAAAACCGATACCGGCTACAAGCTGAAAATTGTTGGTCGGATGAACCGAAAAGTCGATGGCGACCGTGTACAGGAAATTGCCGCTGAAGAAGGGCTTACCGAGCATCTGCCCAGCCTGTTCCGTTGGAAACCTGAAATCAATATGGCTGCATGGAAAAACGCCGACGAATCAATCACAACACCGCTTTTGGGCGGCATCACAACCACGCCCGGGCGTGCATCATTCACAATCACGAAGGAGGGTTAAACATGGCATTTTTAGAACAACCTATTGAGCTGAAAGATATTCCTGCTGATGAAGATCGAGAATTTTCTCCGATCCCAGCGGGTTGGTACACCGCCGCAATCGCAGGCGCTGACATCAGGCAAACGAAAGCCGGAACCGGAAACTACATCGCCGTTCGCTTCGACGTGACCGGCCCCGAATATCAGGGGCGGGTCGTATGGACGAACCTCAACACCCGTAACCCGAACCCCAAAGCCGAGGAAATCGGGAGGCAGCAGCTTGGCAATATCATGCGAGCGGTTGGCTTGACGAAACTTGAGGATACAGACCAGCTACTCGGCGGGAATCTGGCAATCAAGGTATCGGTACGCGACGACCCGACCTACGGCCCAAGCAACGAGGTCAAAGGCTATCGCGCAATCGAAGCCTCTGCGCCACCCGTAGCACCACCGGCTACCAAAACCGCCGCCAACGCTGCGTCAGCGCCGCCGTGGGCGTCGAAAAACAACGGGGCCTAGCAACCGGAGGGCCGGTGGGCTAACAACCCACCGGCTTTAATCACATGGCAAAAATCCCTGAAGCAATGAACACTATTGCCGCTGCGATTGACGATTACCATGCAGCCCAACCGGACGAACCACGCCTGCACCTTGGCGCATCGTCGCTCGGCCATCCCTGCGAACGCTGGCTCTGGCTCTCGTTTCGCTGGGCCGTGCGCGAGAAATTCCCCGGTCGCATCCGGCGGTTATTCCGGCGCGGCCAAAACGAAGAATCTACAGTCGTCGCAGATTTGAAGGCGATTGGTATGGACGTTCGGAACACTGGCGACGATCAAAAGGTTATTGATTTCGGCAAACATGTCGGCGGATCGATGGACGGCATCATTGAATCCGGTGTGATTGGCGCATCAAAAACCCGCCACGTTTTAGAAATCAAGACGCACAATAAAAAATCATTTGATGATGTTGACAAGAGAGGCGTCAGAGATTCCAAGCCGATCCACTGGGTACAAATGCAGTTGTATATGCTTGGAGCTAAAATCGAACGGGCGCTCTACGTCGCAGTATGCAAAGACGATGATCGTATCTACACCGAGCGCGTGAAACTCGACAAAGACGCCGCTCAAAATTTACTGGCAAAAGGCCAGCGGCTCGCAACCACCGAGCGCATACCGCCGCCGTTATCAACCGATCCAAGTTGGTATCAGTGCAAGTTCTGCCCCGCGCATAGCTTTTGTCACAAAGAACGACTCACGAAAGAAGTCAATTGCCGAACATGCGCTCACGCGACACCAGAAAATGACGGCACCTGGTCATGTGCCCGATGGGCGAATGAAAAAATTCCCGGCGACTTTCAAAAAACCGGATGCGAAAGTCATGTGCTGCATCCTGACTTGGTACCGTGGGAAATCAAGGACAGCACCAACCCGCACGAAGCTATTTATGTGATAGACGGCAAAGACATCCGCAACGGCGAAGGCGATGCGTTTGTTTTTGCGAGCAAGGAATTGATTGCGGGCGGTGATATGTGCGCCGACGAGAATGTTCAATTGCTGCGGGAAACCTTCGGTGCAACGATAGAGGAAAGCCATGATCACGCTGCGTGATTATCAACGCCGAACGATTGATCAGCTTTATCGCTGGTTTGCAGAAGTACATGAAGGCCATCCGTGCATCGAGCTTCCAACCGGCTCAGGGAAAAGTCATATCGTGGCAGAGCTTTGCAAAGAAGCGATCCAGAAATGGCCCGAAACCCGTATTTTAATGCTCACTCACGTCAAGGAATTGATCGAGCAAAACGCTAACAAGATGCGGCAACATTGGCCGGAAGCACCGCTTGGCATTTACTCGGCAGGAATGAATCAGCGCGACATCGGGGAGCCAATCACATTCGCAGGGATTCAATCAGTACGGAACAAGGCTGACCAAATCGGTCATGTCGATTTAGTATTGATCGACGAATGCCATTTAGTCAGCCACAAGCAGGAGGGCGGCTATCGAAAGCTGCTCGATAATCTGACTCGCATCAATCCAGCGTTGCGCGTAATCGGGCTAACCGCCACGCCGTACAGGATGGGACATGGCTATATCACTGATCCACCCGCGTTATTTTCAGCGATCATTTCGCCGGTGAGCATCGAGGAATTGATACACAAAAAGCATCTTGCACCGCTGCGCTCAAAACTCACTGACCACGCTTTATCGGTTGAAGGCGTACACAAGCGCGGCGGCGAATACATTGAAAGCGAATTGCAAGCCGCTGTGGATACCGAGCATAACAACGTTGCAACGGTTGATGAGGTTATTAAGCTCGCTGGCGACCGCCGCTCATGGCTGTTTTTCTGCGCCGGTGTGCAGCACGCGCACAACGTCGCTGATGCTCTAATCGAGCGAGGCATTACCGCTGCAACGATCGTTGGCACAACACCAAAGGCCGAGCGCGAGCGCATTGTTGCTGATTTTAAGGCAGGAAAAATTAAAGCCATCACCAATGCAAATGTACTGACCACAGGCTTTGATCATCCCGACCTTGATTTGATTGCAATGCTCCGCCCCACGCTATCCACCGGCCTGTACGTGCAAATGGCGGGTCGTGGGATGCGTCCAAAATCGCATACCGATCATTGCCTTGTCCTCGACTTTGCCGGAGTCGTGCAAACGCATGGCCCGATCACAGCGGTCAATCCGAAAAAGGCTACCGGTAAAAACGCGGGTCAGGCACCCACGAAAACCTGTAAAAGCTGCGACGAACTCAATCACATATCCGCCAAAGAATGCGTTGCTTGTGGCGAGCCATTTCCACCGCCACCACCGTTGAAAAACAGGCTTCATGATGATGACATCATGGGGCTGGATACTACGGAGATGACCGTTACCGATTGGCAATGGCGCAGGCATATTAGCCGTGCGAGCGGGAAAGAGATGTTAATGGTGACGTACTATGGAGCTTTATCTGACAAGCCCGTTAATGAGTATTTGACGGTTATGCACGATGGGTATGCAGGGCAAAAAGCGAGGATATCATTGATCAGGATTGCAAGCAGTGCGGGGGTTCCCGGTGTCACACTAGAAAACACGCTTGATGATGTCGCTTTTGATCTGAACGAATCAAGGCCGCCAGCTTTAATCAGCTACAGGCGCGATGGTAAATTTAATCGGATTTTAAGGAGGGAATGGGATGATCAGGAATGACGATAACATCGTAGTAATTTTGCCAAGGGGCGGTTGTATTATTTTTTCTCACAAGCTCACTATGGGTCAAATCAAGCGGTTTCTGGGGCATGGCTGGTGCTTAAAATTGGTGCCGGAATGATGAAGCTGGAAGTCAGATGTGCGAGTTTGCGTGATTTGATCTTTGTCGATCATCTTCAAAAACGCAATGCAGAAGAATTAGCTTTTTATCCTAAGCAGGTGTTTGAGAGGGAAATAGAAAACGAGAGGATATTATTAGCGTTAGTGAACAACGAACCAGCAGGCTATCTTTATCACGGCGCGCAGCGCACTTCCGGGTTCACGAAGATACACCAAGCCTGTATTGAGTACGATTTGCGGGGAAACTGGTATGGAGCAGCTTTGTGTAAGCTGTTGGAAGAAAGCGGGATATTATTGGGAATAGCTGGAATTCAGTTGCGCTGCGGTTCGGATATAGCAGCGAATAGATTTTGGAAGTTGATGGGCTTCAAGTGCGTGGATGTACAGCCAGGAGGAGTTAGGAGGATGCGTGACATAAACGTGTGGATGAAAGAATTAGCCTCCTCCTTATTTCCATACGATTTCGTTGATCCAAGTGATAAAAAGAAAGACGCCAGCTTTTGGCGTCGGCGCGGCAGCAGGCTCTCGCAAAGCATTATGCTCAGAGGGCAGTCGCTTTTGGACTACCGGCGCAAAGTGCTAGAAGAAAGCGGCGTTGAAGATACGTTGACATCAGGCGATGATGAAAATTAACCTCCCGCTTGCGCCGTCGCAGAATCAGTTGCTCAGAATGCACTGGGCCAAGCGCAAGAAAAAACAAAAAGATTTTGAATGGCTGATTGTTCAGGCAGTCACCAATCGGCATTCCGCGATGAATGGTGTGCATATCACAATCACTCGGAAATCGTGCGGGGTAGAGCCAGATCCTGACAATCTAACCGCCTCCGCAAAACTAATTCTCGATGCGCTCCAGCGGGTAAACGTCATCAAAGATGACAGTCCTAAAAGTATTTCGCTGGAAGTGGCATGGGAAAGAGCACCAAGGAAAACAGATCAAGGCACTTTGGTCGAAATTGAAAAGTGGAATTTGGAGAAATTAAATGAGTGAGTTAAGCATTTTTATTGTAAGCATGTTTGTCAGTATGCTGGTGTCTGAATTTGTTTTCTCAGAACAGCAGTATGATCCACACAACAATGAGTGGGTCACAGTATCACCCGATACCGAATACGAAAACAGATATAATCCGCACACAGACGAATGGAGTCTGGAAGCAGCGGAAAGTGAAATCGAATACAACCCGCACACCGACGAGTGGGAATATGAACGCTGATGGCTAAAATTATATTTGAAATAGATACCAACGATCCAATTGACCGCCAGTTGATTGATTTGATTGAACGGCTGATTCAGCTTCTTGAAAGTTCGTCGCAATTTCAGGAACCTGATCAGAGCATTTAATCTGTTGTTTCAGATATTTCGCTTTCGTCTTCTTTTTCTTCTTCTTCTGGGCCTGTGATTTTTTCGTAATACGAAACGATGTTCAAAATTTGCCTCAAATAGCGCTTAATATCGGACATGTTGGTGCTGAGATGTTCATAATTTTTAACGGTCAAACTATAGTAAACGTTCGTCGGGGCTTCCCCTGCTTTCAAATCTTTGACATATTCTTCCATCACATCCGGCGTCAAAACACGCCATGACACGGGTAGCATTGTTAATGGACTCGGTAAAATAGGCTGAAAAATTGGAGCCGGTTTTTCAACCGTCACAATAGAAACCGGCTTCACCTCTGGCACCAGCGCCTTGCCGTCAAGCAACGCGCAACCGCTTAAATTAATCAGTGCTGCTACGATCAGGATTAGTGATTTCTGCAAAATCCGCTCCCACCCGTTTAGTTGCTTTGTTGATGATAGCCTCGATGAGTCCGGGCTTTCTTAGGCTGAGATGGTTCAAGTCGTGCTTGGCGAACTTCATTTTCAAATTACTCACTTCTTCGTTCGCTTCTCTGTTTTGCTCTTCCAACCCACGCATCTGTTCCTGCTGTTCTTTTTGGCGCTCCAGTGAGGCTAATATTTTGCGATTTTGATCTTCGATTGTATTTTCAAGCACTTGCTGATTGTTTACTGCAACCTGCAATTGAGTTGCAAACGCTACTTTTTCAGCTTCCGATTTATCGTAATACAATTTGAAAGCGCCTGAAACACCGCTCAAAGCCACAAAAAGTACAGCAACAGCCCACATTTTTATTCGCCTTTAAACGCTTTCGAGCTATTTGAGGTTCCTGCGTACAGCCCAAACCATGCTGCACCAGCCCCAACAATAATTGAAATCAAGCCGCTCTGCTCCAGCGAAGGCGCTTCAAGCGTCATAAACCACATCACCGAATAATAAAGCAGAAAAATGTAAACTGATAAAAACGCTCGCGGGAAGATACGCCATGAGTCGACCGCCCGGGCTAAATATATCCATTTTTGATACGGATTTACGCTACTGTTAGATGTGGACGTATCAACAGACAGATCCAGCTCAAGTTCGATCTTCTTCTTGATTGGTTCGACCATTTTAGTTCCTTACTTCTTAGACAGCGGGTTCAGCAACGCATCGCGAATCTGCTTATCGACGTCGGCTTCGAGTGTGTCGATTGCCGCATCCAGCTTCGTCATCTTCGCATCCATTCTGTTCTCAAAACTCGACAGCAACGTCCGAACGGTGTCGACCGATTCACGATTTCGGCTGTCCTGCTTGTCCAGACTCTTAAAGACGTCGGCCACGTCTGATCGGATGTCGAGCTTCAACTCGTTCAGAGACGCGCGAACATCGACTAGCGATTCCTTGGTTTGTTCGACCAGCGATTCGATGGCCGAGTTCTGTTCCTCGAACACCGCCAGCGTCTGCTCAATTCCAGATAAGTCCGGGGCGGTGTAGGAACTTATTTTAGTTTCCATCGCAGTCCACCGCGCATAAGCTTCAAAGCCACCCCAAATCGCACCGCCAATAGCGCCGAGCAGCGGCACTAACAGCAATAGTTTGCTGCCGGAAAGCTTTATGCCGCTGTACTCTACTTCTGCCACTGTAGTTTTACCAGTTCATTCATGTCCTGATTTGCTTGGGCTGAAAACCACATCGATGCCGGATGGTCGTGGTTCTCGCCGCCATCCATTTCAACTGGAGCATACCATTCCTGTAAATCCTGTAATTCGGTCGATTTGTAGGTGGGTGCAGACATCCGCATCACACTCAAAGCGGCACCTTGCATTGCAGCATCATAATTACGGCTTAAATGACCCATCACCCTTGTCGCTATTTTCTTGGCGATTCTCTTGGTTTTCTGTTTACGAGAAGATTTTTCAGGCTTTTCTTTTGATGTTTCAGTTTTAGCCTCGGCCTTTTTATCGGAAGACTCAGATCGTGAAGCTACACGAGTAGGCTCTGGTCGTTCTTCCTCTGCCCCGGCTGCTTCAGGTTCTGATTCTTCTTCTTCTGCCTCAGCCACCTCCGTTTCTGATTCTTCCTCTGCTTCAGCTACTTCCATCTCAGGCTCGGATTCAGCCTCCACCTCCGTAGATTCCGGCTCAGATTCAGCAACCTCCACCTCTGTTTCTGCTTCAGATTCCGTCATTTCAACGACTTCCGGTTCAGATTCAGCTACCTCAACTTCGACTACTTCTGGCTCAGATTCCGTCATTTCAATTTCGACCGGCTCCGGCTCAGACACTTCAGGTACGTTCACCTCGGCCACTTCCATTTCTGGCATATCAATTTCAGGTAATTCGTCTAATATTTCGGAAAAGCTCATTTCAGTTGTTTCAGACCCGGCAAAATCATCAGGCATTCCCATGTCATCTGACATTCCCATATCTTCAAACCCTGCCAGATCGTCAAACGAGTCAAGGCTCGTCATGTCGTCAAACCCACCACCTGTGTCGATTTCCTGAATCGTTTCAGTTTCGTAATCCACTTCAAACGAGTCTATGATTTCACCCGATTCCGTTTCCACAATCGCTATTTCGATATTGACGTTGGATGTGTCGGGAGAACCCACAATTTCAGCCAGCGCCGGGTTTGAAAATAAATCCTCTGCGCCGATAAAATCTTCTTCAGGTTCTTCAAAAGCTATTTCAGGCTCAGGTTCCGTTATAACTTCCTCAAGAATTTCCTCAATGACATCATCCATGTCATCCTGAACGATGGTCACAATCTGTTCAGTGATGTAACTAATGGCGTTGTAGCCCGTCGTGAGCCACGGATCGGTGAACTGTGGGCCATATAGCCCTGTCGGATAACCCGCATCCTGACCATACAATTCCAACAACATGGACAACTCAACCCATGAGTTAGAAACGACGGTCTGCTCGAACTCATATTCTCGAAGTCCACTGTAGTCCAGCACAAATTCATGCTCGTATTTTTCAAGCACTTCTTCGTTCTCGGTCAGCGTCAACGTCAAATTAAAATTATCCTGACAATCCACACCAACGCCAGTTTGGTCACATGTTGGCAAAACCGCATTACTGGAATGCGAGGTCGTCGAAACGCCGTATGCGAGATCGAACCCACGATTTATTTCTTCAGTGGTCATGGTTTCTGTCAAATCGACAGTTGTGCTATATGTTCCTCCGGCAGCACCCGTACACGCTTCGCCAGGACTACAATACCCCGTGTTTCCAGTCATCGTCGCATCGCCGCTGGTCGTAAACTCAACAAGTCCCGGCAATAAATTGTCTGAAATAGTCGGCGTTAGAACTTGAGTCGTGACTTCTTCGATCACTTCTTCAGCCCGAGCAATGAAGCTAATTAGCAGAAGTAAAATGCTAATCCTCATCGGGATCTTCAAACTTTACGTTGCCGTGGTCGTCCCTTGACCATTCTTTTTTGTCGATTCCAGCGCGTTTTTTATACTCCCGCTCGTCAGGACGGCGCTCCGCGTTTGTTTGCCACAGCGCAAGCGCTTCTTCGCCAATCTTTCCTTCGTAAGGGCAGGGCGTTCCCGCCATCTCCATAGCCTCGAACACACGCTTATCCTGACAAAGAAGGCTGACGCCAGCGACTTTCATCCCCATAAAATAGAGACTGCGAGCGAGTTTTATGCGCTCACAATTTTTGTCTCTGACCGTCGTGCCAGCGGCGAATCCGAAAATCTGTGTCTGGACTGCTGCGGAAGCGGGGTAACTGCAAACGTCCTGATTATTCAGGACTATATTTGGGGCGCTTGCCGTGGGCGGCGTTTTATCGACCGTGGTCGTACCTGTCACTGTAGAAGTGATGGTATTCGTACTTTGACCAAACGCAAATGACGAAGCCACGACTAACAGAATCGCAATGAGCGCACGCATTTTACAAGTCGATAAGATTTTGCGCGATACGACGGCTCCAACCCTTCCCGAAATTATCAAACGTTCTTAGATCGCAAGCCGCCTTTAATCGCAATCCGTTAAAAATGGCTACAATTTTGTAAGCATTTAATTTCTGCGCGGCGTTAATAGTTTGCGGTCCAATTATGCCGTCATCAGGGCATTTGAGCGCCCGCTGTAACCACTTTGTTGCTTGTTTGACGCCAGCATTAACCGCTGCATCAAACAAACTCAATCCAATAGGGCTTGGCAATTCATCGCCTCTTACCCGATCCCAATAATCTTCCTTATAAATTGATTTAGCGCCGTCAAGCGTTAATTTCTTGATGTCTACATCAGGGTATGACCGCTTGGAGACGCCGTATTTTGTTTCGCCTCCAGGATCAGCGGGATTATCGACGTATCCCCCCTCATGGCCGATAACAATCATAAATGCGTGATCAAAATTACTCATATCAATAGCGAATACGGAAGGATGTAAATTCAATGTTCCACGTGAAACATGCTTTCTCAATTACTATATCTTGCCTTTCTCTTTCAAAACAAAACCAGCAGCACCGCCGAAAATTCCGAGCATGACTAACCAGGATTGGCCTGAAATGATGCCCAATCCCATTACAATTGCACCTGCTGCGGCATAACTCGACGGTTCTTTAAATCGATCAATAATCCAGTTCATAATTAAACCTCGAACCGTTTTGTCTAAAATAATGTAAAGCCCCGTTGCATGGATTGGCTTCAGGCATCGGCCTCGTCTATCGTGATTTCTCCGTCATCAAGAAGCTCTTGAATCCATTCGTAATGAGCGTTTCCGGTATCTATCGGAACCCCATATTTCACGCTGTCATAGACCACCTCGATGATGCACGGGTCTGAGGTGCCGAGCGTATTGACATACTTCAGGGACGTTGCGTTTTTAATTTTGACTTTGTTTAAACCCATTATGATAGCTCCGCATCTGCTGTTGCGCCGTCGTACCAAATTGCGTATGACCCGCCGGAATTGTAAACGCCCGCTGAGTCAACATTGGTTTGCTGCTGCGTACCGGCCACGCCCGTACACGTAGGAGCGGCTCGCATCTGAACCTGAAACTGCCAGTTACTATAATTTACACCACCCGTATTCGATGACCCGTACAGGATAGCGTTTGAGCTTTCGCGATCTGCGAAATAACGACGACAACGCAATAGATTCTCGTTCGGTTTTTCATACTGAAATGCACTTGCCGTACTACCAATTTCCAACTGGACTCCCGTCATATGAAAATTATTCGAGGTGTTATCTAGCGCATCAACTTGTCCAACATAGGAATTGGCAGCCGTATAGTCGGCCCATGAAGTAGCAAGCGTTCCTGATGTGTAATTCGTTCCTGCCACCAGCACAAACTGAACGTAAAGACTTGTCGCATTATTATTGTCAAATGGATCGCCAGTACTCGTATCTCCAGCGAAGGTAAGCGTTTTGTACTCCCACGTATTGGTTGAACTTACCGTGTAGGCTTGCGAAATATGCCGATTATTATCGTTATCGTGCAGGGATACTATATACGTCCCTGTTTTTGTCGTGTTCACCCAGAAGGAAAGGGTGACTGCCTTGGCTTGCGCGTCACCTTTGTTAAAAGCCTGTAAATCTTGCCCTTCAAAAATTTGCGCTATGTAAATCACATCCGCCGCATCCACTGTCCCGGATGCGGTTGTGCAGTCCAGTTTCAACGAAGCGTAAAACCCATCGGGGCTTTCGGTTGCTTTCGTCATAGTAACTACTGCGTTTGGAGCACCCGATTCTCCATATTGCCATCTGTCCTGAACGTGATATCCGGTATCGGCATTGCCAATACCAGCTACTGAAGTTGCGCGCTGACAAATTTGCATATCGCCGTTGTAAATAAAATTCCTAGACCCGCCAATCTGACCTGTATTTAGTCCCGTGACACCCGAAATGCCGCCAGTGACGGCCAAATCCCCCGCCATTGTCACGTTGGTAGTTCCGGTCGGAATGCCCAGCACTGTCGCGTCAGCATCATTAACAAGAGTTACATCGTTGGTCGAGCCTTGCCCAGTTAATATCGCACCAAGCACACTTGTATAACCTAAAGCAGCATTATCGCCTGCTGATGTGTCGCCATCAGGCTCGAAAGTTGCAGCAGTAGCGACGGCGGTAACATCGACTGAGGCAAGCACTGAGCTTCCTGCCACGTTCAAGCCCGCAGCACCAACGAGCTTTAAGTCATCATCGCTTTCATCCCACAGCATGTAAGCACCGGAGGTGGCTCCAAAGAATTTAACGTCATAACCAGTATCGTTAACCCCCGTGATTATTGTTCCATTGAATTGTGAATTACCGTCTACAGTCAGGCTCGACACGATGAGCGGATCGGTGCCGCTAATTTGCACCTGCATGACTTGAACAGTGCTGGTAGTGTTCAGGATGCCCATGAACATCTTGCTGGCGGCGTGCTGTCCCGCTGTCAGCGCTGCACCATTGTCTTGCAGGGCAATTGCGCTCAGGCCGGATATGGCTACGGTTGTCGCGCCTGTATTGGTGCTGCCGCTTGCCATCCACACAAAGCGCTGTCCCGCCGCGTAAGCCGTTATCGCAGGCGAGGGCGACAAGGTTATAGCGTCAGCTCCTCCGCCCGCTGTACCGCACCATATGAACGCCTCAGCCTGTGCCTGGCCTAGTGACAGGCTGTCTGTGGCAGCGGTGCCGACTTTCATGGCTGTAAACTTGTGCGTAGCAAGCGGAATATCGCCCGTAACGACGCTTTGGCCGTCTACGGCAATGGATTGCGTCAACGCTGTGGCGATGTCGGAATTGTTAGCATCGACCTCGTTCGAGGAAATAACCGTCCCGCTCACGAAATTCGGGTATGGGTTTGAGTATGTGCCTGAGCCGTTTCTAGCCATTGTTTAATTTCCTAGTGCGCGGTCGATGGATATGTCTGGGTTTGCTGCGTAAAAGCTAGACGCTGGCGTAAAGAGCGCGTGCGCCATTCCGCCAGACCGGCTCCCTAATGTTTGGCCTTGAGTTAACAACGCAATTGCCATTTCTTGATCTTTTGGATTTTGTGAGAACAATAAACGCTGTAATCGTTTCGCAACGGCTTCGGGACGAGCCGCCACCTTGTCAAAAAGACCCCCTGCTAATCTTGCGCCTGACAGGGGATGGCCCGCCGCTGCACCTACGATATCTCCCAATATTTCTTGACTTGCACCGAAGGTCTTAGCTTGCTCTTTCATCGGGGTAGTGCGTGAACCAAAACGTATGTCACTAGTTTTCGCCATTTTGATTTCGGCTTTAAGTCTTGCTTCGAGAGCTTCTAAAGCTCCGTGCTGCCCTCCAAGAGCCTCTCGAAGCCTTCTGCGGGCCAAATGATTTCCGAATATCTTTTTAACAGCGTCGGCTTGGTCTGGCGTTCCTAGAACTTTATTTACAATATGATCGGCAAAACCAACCTTGAAACTTTCTCGTTCGTGTTTGCCCAGCTTTCTAAGCTGATTAACGCTAACAGAGGTAACATTTTTAGCGAAATTTGAACCCAAGGTGGCGGCTTCTTCTGCCGCTATAGACCCAGCATATTCAGACCTTACCTTGGCATATTTGCCGTCAGTTAACTCATCCACATAATCCCTAAAATCATTACGCTTTTGCTTTAGTCTGCTCGCTAGCTTAAATTTTCCAGCGTTGTTAGCTCGCGTAACTAGATCATCCAGCCCCTGCTTCAAGAAATCTAAATGCTCAAGAGTCGGATTAAGATATTTTTTTATAGGCGCATCGCCCGTTTTTGAAACCGTTGTTGTAACTAACGGGGTCAGTATAATGTCATCAACCTCAGCAATCTCCTTAGCGCCCCCCCACGCTCTTTGCACATGTTTATTATTGAAAAAAGTTTTCAACGTGGGTGTCAGAGAAACCGGCATCTCGTATAATTCGCCGTAATTCTGTTTAGCGGCAATTCTTCGCGCTTTTTCTGTTTCCTCTAAAAAGTCTGGCAGCGACCTAGCGGAAATACTACCGAGAACGGTGTCTTCGATTCTTAACCCTTGATTAGCCATGCGCTCGGCCAGCATTCCTTCCGCCTCTCTCCCGCCAAATTTACTCACGGTATATCGGGCAAGGTCTTGTACATTTTCTTGACCTACATCAGCAACAACAGCTTCCGGCCCAATTTCGTCTAACTCAGACCTTAATGCGGCGGCGGGAGACTGAGTAGGGCCAACCTCTTTCGGCCCAAGCTGATGGCCGCGAGCAGGCAAACGGTCAGCAGCACCGACATTTCTCATTAAATTTTCGGTCTGCCTTTGTGACCCGCCGGGGACGAGCCTGCTCGCAGTTTTACCGGCCAAATACGCGCCAGCCCCCGCTACAGGAAACCCAGCGCCTAGAGCAGTGCCTGCTGCACCGCCTACAAGCGCCCCGGTTCCTCTGCGTGATAATCCTTCAACATCAAATCCGCCCTCGGCGGTCAGCGCTCCTGTGGTTCCCCCTACGACTCCACCTACTTTTGCGCCCTGAGCTATTTTCTGGCCCAAACTAAGTTGTCTGGCTCCTTGCGCCGCTAACGCTCTGCCTCCGCCGACGAAACCAGTAGCCAATCCGCCACCAACCTGAAGTCCGAGCGCGGCACGGGGGTTGGCTTCTTCAAACGCTTTATTCTGAGCGCGAACGTGATCAATGCCTTCATTTATGGCATCGGAAAACGACTTTCCTGAAGTAGCCCCTTGGTAAATCCCTCGCAAAAAACCTTCTGCTTCGTCAGCACCCCCTAAAGATAGCCCTTGAGCCAGTTGCCTTATGCTATCCCCGACAAGATTATCCCCCTCTAATCTATAGGGATTGCTCTCAGTAGTGCCTTCGGTATTAGCTTGCGCTGCCGCGTTCTGAAGCATTTTAGCTCTTAGCTGCTCTTTTAGATTTCCATTAGCCATTAGTATTTAAGCCCTTCTTCGTCATACCATGCTTTTTTCTCTTGCCATGTTAAATCGCTCCACCCAGCGTTTTCTTCCGGAGTAAGATTTTTTGGAGCAAAGATAAAACCAAATCCGCCCCATTCTTCTTTCGATTTGAGAAACGCATCATCTAAGTCAATGCGTTTCGCGCCGTCCAGTCTATACGCATCTCTGACTGCTTGATGCGCGGCGGTTAGTCTCTCCGCAGCAGCTTCTGCGAGATCCAGAATCTGTTTATTACCGAGTTGGGTAATTCCTGCGCCAGGACTAGCCTTCTCGAAAGCTGCCATTTCTCTTTCAGAGATAGCGCCCTTTGTTTTTGAAATAATGTCGAGAATAAATTTCATGCCTACAGAACGCATCGCTTCAACGTTTGCTATTTCCCCCGGGTCAAAAGACATCCCAAATTTATTTGCCAAACTTTTGAAATCAGCCATGAAACTTGTGAGCGGCCCGGTTTCCGTGCTTTGAGCCAACCCCCGCATCTGATCTATATTTGCCAGCATGGTATCAGCCTCATCGAGGCCCGTTGTTGCTTCTGTATATCTCTCGTCTGTTAAAGTTTGCGCTTTCTGTTTTCGCGGTGCATCTGGGTCGAATCTCGCTTCTTGGCTTTGTGCTTCGCCAAGAAGAGGGCTATCTGGGTCAAGTACATTTTTGAAGCTCCATCCTGTATCGCTGTCAGGATCGGCTACTGCTTTTACACTTACTGTCGGCTTAACTGGGGCGTGTGGTGGCGCTGTTTCTTTCACTTCTAATGCTCGTGTATGCTTTAATTTAGCCAACTCTGCTGCTCGTCCACGCTCTGTTTCTTCATCTCTTAATCTTTGTGTCCGTGCTAGATCGGAAATTTGGTATTGCATAAAAGCCGGATGTTCTTTTAGCCTCGGATCTAATGCGGCCATTCTTGCTCTTACGGCCTCTGGAGAACGAACGGTTTCCATGTAAGCTCTTTCTTGTGCTGCCCGTTCCTCTGGCGAACCTGCCCAAGCCTCTAATTCTTCCTCTGGTGTCGCAATCAACGCAGCCTGCATTTTCGCATTAGTAGCTGGATCTGATCCAAACAACGCCTCAATCTCCGGTGAAGGAGGTTGAGCTATTAACTCTTCCGGTTTGAGGATGTCAGGGCTATAAAGATCGTCAGATTGAGAAGGAGGAAGGATGTCAGGGCTATAAATATCGTCAGGGCTAAGCCCTAACGCACTTTCGGGTTGAGCCTGAGCCTGAGCATCTTTCAAGTCAGCGCGTTGAGTCTCCAGATATTGAGATGGGGTAAAAGATTCCTCTGCCTTGCTTGGATCGTATTCATACTTATCACCAACAAGTGCAGATAAAATAGCTGCCCTAGATTTTTTATCTTTCCGTTTTTCAAGCGCGTCCAGCCATTGCGGTACTACTCTGCGCCCAAATTCCCATGCGCCGGGGGCAAGTGGGCCACCTCGTGTTGGCGATCCCAATTGACCGACCTTCCGGGTTTCTCCCAGCAATGCTTGTCCTATGGGGGAATAAAAATTGATGCTTGGCATTATCTTACTGTCTCCGAGTTATCTGCCCCCGCCCCAAGCGCCAATAGCAGCACCGCCTAATGCTCCCGCCATATCTCCGGCTGCGCCCCAAAGCGCGGCATTACGCGCAAGCTCTGAGTTGTATGCGTTTATTTGATTGCCGTAAGTGCTGCTGACTAGGCCGGTATAATCTGTTCCTGCAATGGCCGTTTGTGGCGCTGCCCCGAACGTTGGATTCTGTATCTGCGTGCCGGACATGAGCGCGGTTGTTTCATTAAGCGGCAAGTTGCGTAGATAAGCCGCTTCCTGAATACGACGCCCGCGTTCCGTATCGCGTAATCCAAACAAGCCCGATTGCATGGCCGCTAGATTCTGATATTCCTGCATGGGAATTTGGCGTTGTTGCAATTGTTCTTGTATTTGCCTGTCACGCACATTCCCTAGTGCATCAAATTGGGTGCCGCGCAGCCCTTGCACCTGTCCTTGCATTGCCAGTATCTGAGCCTGTTCGGATGCTGGCAATCCTCTCAAATAATTCTGCTCTGCAATAGCACTTTGTCGAGCTTGGGTGCCTAAGCCAAACAACCGTGATTGCTCTGCACCGCCCGCTTGAATTGCTGCATTCAAAGCAGTTTGATAAGCATCATTTCTGCCACGATTAAAATCGTCCATTGCTGCTGAAAACGCAGGGCTGCCTCGCGGAATGCCAGAGTTAGCTAACTGGTTTTCCATTGCTATTTTTTCGCCTTCAAAACGTGGATCAAGGCGTGATTGAAATTGCCCATAAACAGAATCAATAACCTGTTGCCTCGCAGCAGCATCGGCTTCCGGCGATGCGGGTGCCGATGAATAATCAAATGGGCTATCAAAAGAGCTTGTGGCGCGTCCTGTTGCAATACCAGCAGCATCCGCAGCAGCTCCTATATCCTGGGCGGTTGGCGCGGGTGATTTTCCTGCTTGCAGGTCATACGGATTATATGTCGCCTGACGTAAATCCATCTCGGTCTGAGCAACATCAGAAGCCCTGCCCCCATACGGCATTCCGGTGTAAGAAAATGGTGTTTTTAACGTTTCTCCGACCCTGCTGACCTGTCCTGCTGCAACACGATTCAATTCTTCGTTGACAAGGTTTTGTTGATCTACGATCCGTTGCTGGGCCGGATCGAGCGTCGTATCCCGCCGGTAACGTTGTATCCCTTCGGGTGTACGAGCGCCGGTTGGCGTATAAAGTGACGATCCATAAGGCGTATATTCATCAAGCCGATTAAGCTGCGATTGGGCTATCGCTGTCTCTCTGTTCATCGCGCCTTGCGCCTCGGCTGTTGCTACGGGATCGGGTGGCGGCGGTTGTTTTGGAGACTTCTTACCCATCTTGATTCACCCATTTTTTGGCTGGCTCGGAATAAAGGCCATATGTGATCGCTGTCGCGCCATCTGATCCGGCAAACGGATGCACGCCCTCCTGCTTGAAGCCGAGGCCCGTTAATAATTTTCGACAACGTTTGTTTTTCTTCGTAGTGATAGCAGACAACCTTTTCACGCCAAGCTGAACGAACGGGTAATGCAACATTGCCCGAATATTGCCTTGCGTGGCCCAGCGTGGGGTCGCTGCAACGAAGGATACTTCGATATCCGAATGGTGCCGATAATTATTATATATTGCAACTGCCATGATTTTTTCGCCTTTCCCATCCGCAACACCTATCGCAGTTAATGGCCGTTGAAATGGCCCGATACCGCTTTGTTCTGCCCATGTTGCCAGTTCCTCATCGCGCCCAAATACCAATGTAGTCAAATCGCATTTCCTTGTTGCCACACCATGTCATAGGAGTTGAATTTAATCGTGATTGACTTGGTGGCACCGTGGATCGCGGGTGACGCGGCTTCGCCCAACCCCCTGACAGTTACCCAATTGGCCGTCTGAGCGCTGCCCGTCCAGAGGCCCGTATCCCATCTCGCAACGTCCCAAAGCGCACCGGTAATTGTTGGCTCTGTCGGGACGGAGGTTGGCGTTCTGTCGGAAAAATCCAGATTCAAGTCTATTGCAAACCCGGGAGAGCCGGTTGCAGTAAAATGCGGGCGGCAAAGCGTGAATAATTTCTGACTGCCTCTTGCACCGTAATACGAAAACGCTGGCAAAATTTTCCAATCAATATTGTTTGAATTGTCCGACACGCCGGTGTCAGCCTTGTAGATTATTCCGCCGTCTTGAGCGCCAAAATACAGATCACCGTTATAGAGCGCCCAGCAAGCGGCATTTTGATCGGTAAATCGGCACCACGCGCCGGTTTGGGTGTTAATAACGTACTGGTAAGCAGTCGTTGTACTGATCGGAATATTAAATAATTGGTACGATCCTTGGGGGTAATGCAGCGATTGCCAGCCAAAGTTATCCCCATAGCTTCGCGCAGAGGCCAAAAACTCGTTCTGAATGTTTGTGGACATCGCCATGCTGGTGCTGGCGACCTGATCAATCGGTAAGAATGTCGTCAGCGATATAGCGCCATCCTGTGTCGTTACGATTAAATCAGAACCCACTTTTTCAATGCAGCGCCTGCCGATTGGCTTACCGATGCTGAATACGCCGGATAACACCCAATCCGCTGCTGTGCTGGGATCGTTGCCTGAATACAAAATAACCTCGCCTTCTGAAGTTATCGCAACGAATAAGTCATCAGGGCCGGAGCCACCATCCCGCGTCCACGATCCAATTGCCATCAAGTAGCCGCCTTTTCGACAAAGGCCGCTTAGATCAAACGTTGAAACCGTGCCAGCCACGGAAACCACCGGCAGATAGCCAAACGTAAGGCTTTGTTTGAAAACGAAAAACAACCGCCGCTGATGCGTCGTCACATGGATAATGTCGGCTGCGGTAACGCTCGAAAGCGTCGGCGTAACAAACGCCGAACCGTTATAGTAAATTGGCGCGTCCTCACCATTCACAAAATATAAAAAATTGCCGCCCGATGTTCCCATCATCGTCGTCTGCCACCGGGCATTCGTTTTGCCGGTTGCAATCGATGTCGAGCCGCCTGCCGCGCTTGAATCGTAAATAACACTACCGGCTGCACTAATGAGTTTGCGTGTTACCGGCCCCGCATACTCAACCAGTGTTTCTACAGCGCCCGTGCCGTTGCCCGTGCTATGCGATTCATACCCGCTACGCAAGTCGCAGCTTGTGAGGTTTGGAAACATATTATCGAGCGATACCGCAAAATCTTCGGGCATATTCGCCAAAGAATCCCGTGCATTCCATCCTCTAACGGGCGCAGGAATGCTTACATTTTGTGATGTTGTGATCCGTTGCGCGTTATTTTTGATTGGCTGTAACATTTTTAGAATCTAGCCCGTTAACGCATTCATCATTCTTAGCCTTTCCGCCATTGGGGACAATGCGCCAAAGCGATTTCGTGGAACCTGTTCTCCACCGGGAAGGGTCACGAATGAGGTCTGAGGAGCAGTTTGAACAGGAAGCCGTGCTGCGGACGCTAATGGATCAGGTTTAGTTAACGTTCGGCCAACTAGATTACCAGCAATTTGTGATCCTATCGGCCCTAATGCTTTGCGGGTGGCAATTGCTATAGCAGGCCCCGCAATACGCTGTAAAAAGCTCGGTGGCTTAGTCTGTTGTCTGCGGGCTTCTCTACGGATTGCCCAATCATAAGCGTTGAGCGCAAACTGTGGACTCAGTCCCTCGGGAACGGTTCCGCTGGTTAAATACTGCCTGAGAAGTGTTGCTTGTGCGGGATTCTGACCGAGAATATTTTTATTAGATCGAAGACTGGCAAGTATATTCCTGTTGCCGCCTGTCGTAATGCCTTCTTCTACCGCATCATTTTGAAATTTATCAAGAAACTGGCCGGGCGCAAAAATATTATCCGGCGTCATGCCATGCCTTATGGCGGCATCACCCGGTGTGCTGTAACTAATATCTTTAGCCCCTGTTTCAAAAGCCACGGGCTGGGGCTGGGGCTGCTGTATCGGTGAAGGTTGAGCAACCACATTGCTCGTAACCGGAGCTGGAGGTTGAGCAACTAAATCAGCCACAGGATAGTTAACTGGCGCAGGAGCTACCGGCGAAGATACGGGGGCAGGAATTGCAAGTGCGCTTCCCGGCCTGAACATACCTTTTGGGCCAGCTATCGGTCGTGGGGCAGCGACAGGAGTAACGACAGGGGCAGGCGCACGAGCAGGGGCAGCGGCAGGAGCAGGGGCAGCAGGGAGTCCGCCACGCTGAAGGCCCTGCAATCCACCGAAGTTACTAAACCGTGCTTCTGCCATATCAAAATCTTCTGCCAATATTAAGAAAGAGTGCTTTTTCCATTGGCGTCATACCGGCAGATAAAATATTGCCTGCAATCTCTGTTTCGGCAGAAAGATTAAATCTTCTTGGATCGTCTAGTGGAATATTAACGTTCAAATCTCCGCGATTTCCGCTTATTCCAGCAGCAACATCCAGCGGCTTTAAGCCATCCATTCCAACGTTGGCATAGCCGGATAAATCACCCACTGGGCCTGCTACGCCATAGCGATTTGGTTCAATGGTTGGATGTAGATAATTCCCTTGATCGTTCGGAATAGATACCGGAATATTATTTATATCCTGGGATTCCTCGGGAATTTCTTCTTCGTTCAAAAGAGATTCCAGCAGTTCCGGGTTCTGGGCAAGAACCATCTCGATAAATTCACTCAACTCCTTGTCGTCCATTACGCCCAGCTCCCTTCGGGGATGTAGACGCCCCGAGTAGGTATTTCTTCAATCATATCCAAGATTGGCCTGCCGCCTGCGCGAGACATTTCCATTGCTAATTTTTGCTCGTAGGAACGAAAATCTTCGGAATAATCAAGGCCATTTTTCTTCTTAAACCGCCAGATTATGCCCATCTCCATCAGGTGCTCATCGAGTACCCCGGTATCCGTGTCCGCCGTCCATTTCGATTGATTCGCGCCTGCGGCCGATTGGCAAAAGTACGTCGATTGATACTCGAATACCCAGGTATTACCGGCTGACGGGGCAGGGTAGGCGTATAGTTTTCCGCCAAATATGCGGTAACTTGCATACGGCCCCGTCGCGGTGCGGGCTTTCAACGCCTGCCATTCGATTGGCGATAACGGCCCTCGAACGGGCTGCGTTAGCGTTCGATCCCAGAATGTCGAGCTTGTGATATAGCTGAATCCGGGCGCAAGCGTTGTCATTACGCCCTGCAATTCCGCTGCAAGTGATGTATGGGTCACTTCTATCTGCGTGGCAGGCCATGAAAACCTATCAAGCAACTCACGGCCTTCCGTGTTCGCCATTGCCTGCAATGTGATTACGTTTTGATCTGTCGAACCAATGACTGCCGAAGGCTGGGATAAGCCGATTGAATCGCATGCGTTTTGAACAATGGTTAGAAGTGTCATGCCGCTTCTTTTCTAGGTCGGCCACGTTTTGCAGGGCGCGATTCTAAGTCATTTTGCAGTTCGGTTATTTGCTCGCTCTGGGTTTTGATTAACGTTTCCATTGCTTCAATTTTCAGCTCCAGCGCGGAAATTTGCTCTGCGGCTTTATTGGTTCCGGCGTTTTCCAAGTATATTTTGGCCTTTTTAACAAGCGCAAGACCGCCCATACCCAGCCGCCGTATAGTGTCGGCGTTGGAAAGCGCTAAATCTTCGACTGTTTGAATGCCTGCCTCCTGGCACGTTCTCAATTGCGCGGGTGTGACACCGGGCCAATGCTTGACGCTGGAACCATTAACCGGCACTTCCAGCCCTTGCTTCCATGCTTCATACGCCTGTATGTAATATGGAATAGGTCGGCTTCCTCTCCGGTCGCCATGACGCCATTCGTTTAATAACTGATCTGTTACTACTTTCTCAGAAACCAGCGTGCCCTGACTGCCCGCCGGTGTTAGTTTTGCATACTCGACGTCTTTGAATACCGGCATTCCGGCTTCAATTGTTGCGTTCCTGTCTTCGTCGGCTCTTAGTTCAAATTCGATATAACAGGGCCGTTCTTCGTTATCTCCGGGCCGTATTTCAATCATTTTTGACGCCTCCAAAGATTAAAAAGGGACGCCCCTTTCGAGGCGTCCAAGTTGCGGGGGGAGATACCCTTACGCGGAGGTGCCGTCATCCATAAACGGATATTGGATCTCAAACTCCGCAAGGCCAGTCGATGGTGTGTCGATTGCCGATGCACCAATAGCCAGCTTCACTCGATCGCCAGAAACAACAGCATCATCAATGCTGCCCGCCGTAGCGGTCGCATAAACGAGTCCGTTATCGGCGTAACTAGCGAGGCACTTGCCGACTCCTTTGCCGTATATCTGATACCAACCATATTGGCTGGCAACATTAATTGACATAGAGACGCCGACCGGCCCGATAGCATTTGCGGCTAACAGAGCAGTGGTGTTGTCATCTTGGTGAAAAGTTACCCAGGAGCCGAGCACTGTGGATGCTACGCCCGAGAGATAGATAAACATCCCAGCGCCGTAAGCCGTAGAAGCTACGTCGTTCGCTTGAACGATAGTTCCCAGCACCTGATTCTGGGTTGTCGAGGTGTCGCCAATATTCTGCATACCGGCGATGGGGTTAATGATTTGATAATCAGACATGATTTTCTCCTATCTAATGCCGGTTAAGCCTTCATTACGCCTTGCAGCGAACGATTGCTTACAGTCATATTGCCCTGCCAGATAATTGGCAGCACTTCAGCGTCTTGGTTTACCGAAGATTTCTCGGGGACTTCCGTCCAGTTTGCATCCCTATGGGCGCAAAGGCCGATGTAATCGGTATTCAGGAAGTATGCGTGTTGATCAGGCATACCCGCCGCCAGACTGTCATACACTACATCCGCCCCTTTGTACTTGAGCGAAGTGGTGCCGGTTTTAAGGTCAGTAGTATTGGTATAGCGCTGGATTGACGTCTGCGAGTTATCGAAGAACGTGAAGTAGGTGTCATCCATCACAATCAGATCAGGTTGATCGTTATTACGCGTCAACTGCAACCATAACGGGAGCATCAGGCTCTCGATAGTTGTCGAAGAGGGCGTAATAGCGCCGCCGCCTTGAATTGGCGAGGCCGCCGACTGTAATCCTGACTTCCAGAACGTATACGTTGAGGAGTTGATACCACCGACTGTGCCGGTTCCGGCATCAGATACCAGCGCCTGCAAACCGTTGATCTGGTTTGCTGCGGTGCCATCTGAATACATATCACTGGAAAAGTTGTTACCGGCGGTTTTCATTGCGTTTTTCAGCTTGTTTTTAACGAGCTTAATGACGCCTTCTTTCCCGGCATTCTGACGAACTTCGAGGCCACTGGCGACAACGTTAATTGCAACCTGTTTCCATGAGAAGTTCGCAGCGGTAAACACTTCCGACTGCGCTATGTCCAACGTGTCATAGCCACTATATCGCTGGTAGGTGCCGTTTTCGGCATAATCCAGCGGCACCTGAATTTCCCAGCCGCCGGAAATCAGATCAACGCGATCTCTTTCCGTCAGTCGCTGGTGCAGAGCGGTGTGGTTAGATACGTTATCCGTAACGTACTTGTTTTTGAAATGACGATATGTAATCGCCGATATTTCTGTGAAGCTACTATTAGCTGGCATGGTTTATTCCACCTTTGTCTAAGCCGAAATGCGCTCGTCGACCAAGGCTCCGATAAAATCATCTACATTTTTAGAATGTGCAACGCTTGGAGGCAATGTGCCTGATGGTTGAATGTTGGTTCCCCCGGCGCGTCGAGCGTTCGCGGCATTCTCTTTTGCCTTCGCTACTCGTTCCGCATCGCTTTTGGCTTTGCGGTCGATCTCAATCTTGCTTGACACATTTTCGTTGGTTGCTGCGGCCATCTTATATGCCATGTCCAAGTATTGATCGTGCGTTAATCCGGGTTTGCTATCTTTCAACGCAACTACAATAGGCACCATATCTGCTTCCAGTTCGCCATAGAACGGATGCTTTGAAGCAAAATCGTCTATAACGCCTGAAACCACCTGGCCCTGTTGTTCCAGTTGTTGCTGATTCTGTTGTGCAATATGATTTTCGAAACCCGCCAAACGCTGCTGCATTTCAGCAATTTGAGGGTCGCCGGGTTCTACCCCAGCGTTATCTGTTAAGGCAGATAGTGGAATGCCACGGTTGTGGAGCAGATAGCGCGAGAAACCCACCGGATCTTGTTCGGCATAATTGGACAATGCTAATAGCTGCGTAATCGCTGTGCTATCGTCCATTCCGTTCATGGCGAATTGTTGACGGTGGGGCGCTATGGCCTGCTCTAGTTTCTCGTAAAATTTCCTCTGTTCTGCGACTTCCATCGTCTTTTTCGTGTAGTCAGCCTCTTGCTCTTTGACGCGATCTGAGATCCATTGCTGGCTTTCAGGCGGCAAAGTATAGAATGCTTCACGATCTTTAGACGACATTGATTGCGGCGCTGTAATGGCCTCGTTTTCAGGTTCAGCGCTTACCTCGTCGGTCTTTTCCGCCGATACCTCGACGGCTTCTTCCTGGGGTGCGGGTTCTTCCGCACGATCCCGATTTTCTTCAACAGCGGGCGCTGGCTCAATATCCGATGCTTCGGCGGCGTCAATCTGCTCGCCAATAAAATCTCCGATGGACTGCTCTACCGGCTCGGCATCAATTTCTGCGCCGATGATTGCATCGTTTGCCATAAAATTACCTCGCTGTCACCAATCAATTTCACGGGCGGCGGCTTCTGCCGCCTTGTCAATCGCTCGATCTAATTCTGCTTCGTAGCGCTGGCGTCCATGCTGTTTGACATCCTCAAATTCACCTTTTTCGTGAACTCGACACCCGTGTTTTTCTAAATTTTGCGCGTGTTCACGCTTTCCGTCAATAATATTTCCGGTGATCGGGCATTCGTAAGGCTTATAATCGCCCTGAACATAAGGCCCGGCTACACGTTGTCGTGATTTTTCACGCGAATTATCATAGCCCGTTCGATCCCATGTAATTTTGTCGTAATTATCTTTATAAGCGCTCATCGTCGGATTATTGCAATATCGGGCCTTGATCATCAACAATAACTGTTGTTTCGGTGATTTCCGGTTCACCAGCCACCAACATTGTCGTGTCAGCCAAGGGCAGATTGGTTGCTTCTACAACTGCTTTGATTCTGTCCATGATTTCCGCAGCCCGATTCAGTGCCTGTTCCGGGCTGGTCAACGTTTCTTCGGGGCCGTTAAATTCCGCCATGATGGTTTTCGCTAAATCAACCTGACGCTGCTTATCAGCCTCCATCGCTTCAAACTGCATTTTTTCCCGCGCCAGCATTACATCAGCCTGAATTTTGCTTTCGGGATTTGGCTCTGGCTTTTGCGCTTCAAATTCTTTTAACGCCAGTTCACGCTCCCGCAATGCCAGATCTTTTTCTTCCATCTGCAGGTCTGCTTGCTTACCCTGCGATTCCATATTCATCTTCGCTTGTTCGATCTGCATCTTCTGCTCTACTTCCTGCGCCTTGGTCTGGGCTTCTGCCTGCTCGATCTGGAGCTTCATTTGCAACGCATCGTTGACGCCAGATTCTTCTGTCGGCGCTGGCTCGTTTTCGCCAATCATGTCGAGCGCATCTTCGACCTCACGGCCTAGCCTGAACCGGCGTACAGCCGCCATGATCATTGCTTTTGCTGCTTCTATGGGCAAATAACCGGCTGTCACCGCTGGCCCTGCGTCATTGATAAAAGCAGAAACGCCTTGCAGCAATTCTGTGATGGCCTTTTGATCTGCGGCATAGTCGCCTGAAATCGTAGAGTCTGTTTCGATGTCAACGCGAAAACTTCGCTGCTTGTCATCACGCAGCAGTTGAATACATTCGCCCCAAGTTGGCTTTTCTAAAATCTCCATGATTTCCGGTGGGATCTCCGGGGGCGGCGCTGGTGGCTGGCCCGGTTGGGGCGGCGGCTGATTCTGCATCGCCATTTGTTGGCTTTGCAACAGCATCTGAACGTGCTGCTTTTCTTCCATCGACGGCAACTTAATATCCGTCATCATCTGCAAAGATTCCGGCGTGAAATACTCGCTGATGATTTCAGCGGCGATTCTGATCAAATCCCGTGCGTAGCGCTGCACGTCCCGGCGCGAATCGTCCATACGCATCGTGCCGAACTGTACTTTGAGTTGCTGTGCGCCCAAGGTTTCTGCTGCAATTGAGCTACCGCGCATGATATCCGCGATGCCGGTGATTTCATAAATGGTTGTTTTAATCTGCTCGCGCTGAACGTAAAGCTGCCCGAGAATGCCTGCGATTCTTTCAATCGGCCACATCCATATCGCGTTTTCAAGGCCACCGGATTGCATGAGCGGCAGCACATCCTGCGCTGGGATCATCATGTTTTCAGAGGCGTCCATGATGTTCTGCATTTCCGTTATCGTTGAATCGTAAATACCACGGACTTTGCAGGCAGCGATAATGCCTGAAATCCTAACTGTAATTTTGTCTAATTCGTCGGCCTGATCACGATAAAACCGGAACGGCTCGACCGGCACCAGACTGTCGGTGCTTTCCATTGCGTAAAGCGGGCGTGGCGTTGGGAAAAAGTCTTTCAGTTGTAGTGGATCTGGTTCGGTTTTCAACGGGCGCTCTTTTAACGTCTTCGAAATGAACAGCACCTCTTTTTGAGGCCTTGCCCAGATTTCCCACACCGTGGCTCGCTTGAACGTGTCGGTTATCGGGTCGCCGTCTTTTTCTTCCATGCCCATCGGGGAGTAATCGAGCTGTACTTCTTCGCCCATCTTGTCGCCGAATTTTGATTTCAATTCGTCGCGTGTCATCAGATGCCGAAATGCAATCCATTGCACTTCTTCCCATGTCCTGCCGGGGCCGTGACGAAAATCAGCCCAATTAACGTGCTCGAATTTGACTTCCTCGCCTTGCAGCGATTCATAACTATCGCCACTTATCTCGTCGGTTTCGTCAGCGAATGCAGGGTTATAGCGGACTCGGGTAATGCCACGGCCGCAGAGTTGTTGATCTTTCACGGCCAGACGCATGTAGCGATCAAAGTCGCAATCATCCATCGTGAATGACAAACAGCGCTCAAGGACTTCGGAGACTTCTTTGCCAATGGGATCTGCATCACGATACCGGCGGCGCACGTCAGGCAAAGGGCTTTGGTTATACAGGGTTGGGCAAATGGTCTGTATGTTCGAGTAGAGGATGTTGAAGCGATTAGTGCCGGAATAACGGCCCGGGTTCTTTGCGTCAACTTTTTCGTCACGATAGCGGGCTTCCGTATCCTTCGCCCGCTTCCGCCAATCGGCTTCCTGTTTGTCGGCTAAATCAAGCTCAGTCACCCAGCGATTGACGACACCCGGCAATCCCTTGCCCGCATCGGCTGGCGTTTCCATCGTCGCATTGCTGCTGTAATCGTTGTCAGGCATAACCCTTTGGCTCCGATGTCAGAGCGGCAACCATACCACTCCTGTTTTTCTTTTTCCGTTTATCTGCTTTATGAAAATCCTGAGCAACAGACTGAGGCACGCCCGCTTTTTTCGCAAAACCGGGGCTATTGGCAGCA
>Ga0310345_10000972_pt1 | contig 34863 bp, 27 predicted proteins | sample HC15DNA20500_MG_FD_204667 | JGI IMG/M metagenome (GOLD analysis project Ga0310345, IMG submission 204667) | Marine microbial communities from station ALOHA, North Pacific Subtropical Gyre - HC15-DNA-20-500_MG | ecosystem: Environmental > Aquatic > Marine > Oceanic | place: Pacific Ocean: North... | reverse complement strand
AGAGGAGCGCTCGGCGATCCTGTCGAGGAAGAAATCGATCAGCAGGGGGATGTCCTCCCGGCGGTCTCGAAGAGGCGGCAGGGTGATCGTGATCACGTTGATCCTGTAGAGAAGATCCTCCCGGAACTCCTGCTTTCTAACCATGTCGAAGATATTCTTGTTCGTGGCCGATACGACCCGCACATCCACGTTGATGACTTCCTTGCCGCCAACCCTGCGGATCTCCCCCTCCTGCAGCACCCTGAGCAGCTTGGTCTGCATATCCGCGGGCATATCGGCGATCTCGTCGAGGAATAGCGTGCCCTTGTCGGCGACCTCGAAGAGTCCTTTCTTCTCGCTGGTGGCACCGGTGAAGGCTCCCTTGACATGCCCGAAGAATTCGCTCTCCATGAGGTTCATCGGGATGGCCGCGCAATTCTCGCTGATAAACTCCTTCTCTGAGCGCTGCCCGTTCTTATGGATCGCCCCGGCGATCAGCTCCTTGCCGGTTCCACTCTCGCCAAGGATGAGGACCGGCACAGCGGATTCCGAAACCTTGTCGAGGATCCTGAAGATCTCGAACATCTTGGGACTGCGCGTAATGATCTTGCTGTAGTCATACTTGAATCCCGCGGGCTGATCCTCCGGGATCAGCTTGATCGCCTCCTCTAGCTGCAGCGTCTTCTTCATCACATTCTCCTCGAGCTGGGCATTCGCTCTCTCGAGGCTGCGCTGGGTCTGTTCGAGCACCTCTGACCGCGATATGTTCTCGTCAAAAAGCTGGGCGTTACGAATGGCGACCGCAGCCTGGTGAGCGACCATCTCGAGCCACCTGAGGTGGTTGCTGGTGAAGGCGTTTTCGTCAAAACGATTATCCACGTAGATGGCGCCGAGGACGGCATCATCATTGGCCAGCGGAACGCAGAGAACAGACTTGAGGTTGAGCTCCTTGACCGTCTCAAGGTCGCGGAAGCGCCTGTCGTTCATCGCGTTGTCGGAGCACAACGGCTTCCTGGAATCGATGACATCCTCGGCGATCCCCCTGCAAAACTTGAGCTGGGGATCCTTGACCGTCTCACCGTCCATATTCCGGGCCGCCCTGACCTCCAGCTCCTTCTCGCCGGCAAGGAGAAAGAAACCCCTCTCCGCGCTCGTGACCTCGACCACCGTATCCACGATCAACCCAAGAAGATCGTCGAGCACGACCTTCGAATTGAGGTTGCGATTGATCTCCATGAGCTTGAGAAAGATCTCCCGCTCGTTCTTCAGCACGCTGAGCTGGTCTTCCTCCTCGAGCCCCTCGAGGGGTTCGAGAAAGTAGTCGGTGGTCAGGTCGATGGTCTCGTCAGCGTACTCCTGCGAGATGTGCTCAAAGAAGACCTGGGTCTTGCCGATCTCTATGCAATCTCCAGGGCGCAACTCTTTGCGGAGAACCAGGACGCCGTTGACCACTGTCCCATTACGGCTCTTGAGATCGACAATCTCGTACCCGCCGTCTTTTCGCTCGATCTGGCAATGCAGACGGGAACTGCTGACATCGTCAATCTCGACCGTATTGTCATGCGAACGCCCGATTGTCGTAATCCGCTGATCAAGCTGGAGCACCAGCTGATGCCCATTCTCGGCAACTATCAGCTTGGGCCGCTTGCGGCCACTGCCGGCACTTTTTTCACGTGGTTTACCGCTCATAGCTGGGGGTCACTAAGAAAAGTCGGAATTATCAGCACTATTCCCCGCGAAAGTCCACGAAAGGACCTGTCAAGGGGCCCTGCCGGAGGGGAAAATTTTCCTGGCTGACAGGGTAATCTATTGTCCTGCCATAAGATAAGTCAACTTTGACAGGATTGCCTGAGATGTAAAATGATTTTAACGCTCCGGTAGAGCGGACCCAAAGAAAAATGGATTCCTTTGGGGGTTTTCTGCCCAAAAAACAGATCAGAAAGCGCCTGTTCACCTCTCACGGCATGGAAGAGTGAAGGATCTTCACGATGTCTTCCTGAAGCGCCTTGGCCTCACTCAAGCTTTTTCCCGGGAAGGAGTTACAGAGAATCGAGAAACTCCAGACTGTTTTCCCCTTCCGCACAAAACCCGAAAGCGCTGATACACCGCGGATATAGCCTGTTTTAGCGAAGACGTTGCCAACCAGCGATTTCTTAGAGGTAAAGCGCTTCTTCAAGGTGCCATCGACCCCCGCCACCGGAAGCGACTTCCAGAACAACTCGTAATACGGCTTCGAACGCACCCCATTCAGGATCGAGACAAGCTGCCGGGCGGTTACCCTATTGTTGTGAGAAAGGCCGGAACCATCAGCGACCACCAGTCCCTTCTTCGCAATCCCCAGGTTGTCAAGCATCCTGGAAACAGCCTTGCCACCACCAGCAACACTGCCCTCTCCCTTAATTTTCTTGCCGACCGTTTTGAGGAGCAACTCGGCGTGAAGATTCTGGCTCCCCTTGTTGATCACCGGAATATCGACCTCCAGGCGTGAATTGTGCTCGAGCAGGATTTTCTCGACGGCGGAAACAGTCTTCCCCGGGACCGAACCGCCGCCGGGCACGTCCGCTTCCCCCAGCCGGACGATGTCCCCACGAAGCTTGATATCCTCCTTTTTCAGGACAGCCGCAAACGAGTGAACGAAGAAGAGCGCGGGGTCATCGATCGCGATCGGCCCGGAGCTCCACTCCTTCACGCCTGTTCCTATCGTCCCTTTCATGGAGATCTTTTTGCCATCGACTGACCGGGCAATCACCGTCGCCTTCTTTCCCGAGACCGTCCCGGGAGCGCCGGAAACAGTGATAAAGGAGCTTGCCGGGGACACCTCGACCTTCGATGGTTTGCCAACCGCGCCGGGGACGACCCTGATCTCGACGCAATTGTCGTTCAGGCTGAGGGGGCTCACCTGGGCGCTGAACGGTTTTCCTCGATCCTTCGGATTCCAGCCCGCGAGGAATCTGACATTGTCGAAGTAGGAATCATCCGCGACCAGGTTGCCCGAGATCTCCCGGATACCGAGGTCCTTCAGCTTCCTGGCCCATTGACGAAAAAGAAACACTGGGTCGTCATCGTGAAACCGCCCCGAGATATTCGGATCCCCGGTGCCGCGAACGATCACGTCACCGGCAATTATTCCCTTCTCCAGGTCCCCGGTGGAAATAATCCGGGTTGAATACTGATGATCGGCGCCAAGCAACTCCAACCCCGTCACCGTAGTGAGGATTTTCATATTGGAAGCTGGCTTGAGCGGCTTGTCTGCGTTGAGCAGGACAAAGGGTTTGCCCTTGTGACCAATGACCGCGATGCCGACCAGGCTGGACTTGGCGCCGGATTTCTTTACCTGGTCTTTGACCAGTTGCTCGAGCGTTTTCGCGGGTTCCCCGGAAACCGGAGTTGCCGCGCAGCCCAGGCCCAGGAACAAGCTCAGGATAACCACCAATCGTCGCATGGATTGGAAGTCTAAAGGTATGCCGGTTCGTCTGCAAGATGTAAGGGTCCGCGCCGCCGTGCGGCCTGTCGCGTTTACTTGACAGCCTCCGGGCGGTAAAGTGGAGGTGATCCAGGACCTCGAAACAAGAGCTTTGGAGAAGGACCATGCCCCTGAAGGATTCTTCAGCATCATCCCCCGGCAAGCCTCCGGCCCCCGGGCCCGATAATGGCCGGAAACGCCTCCTGGAAATCGAGCGGGAGCTCGCGGAAATCTTTTACGAACTCGTCAACCGGCGAAGGGCCAGCACAGGGGTCGACGGAAAGACACCCGACAGTTCGCAGGTGAAACTTGACCTCCACCTCGACAATCCCACCCTGAAAAAAGGACCGGCCCCCACCAGCTTTCTCGAATCCCAGCTGAGCAGGAGGGCGGAAGAAATCGCCGATCGCTCAGCCGTATTCCCTACAGGGAAGGTCTATTGCCACTGGTGCAGGAGCTTTGATTGCGCCCATTCAGAGCCGACCACCCCCCGACAGGCCTTCGCGGGCTACGGCCCGACCGGGCAGCCCGGGTGGAATGAGCTCACCAGCATCCTCCTGGAGCGCGGGGACCCTCGCATCGACCTGCTCCATCGAAACACCCCGGCCACCCTTACCCTGGTGCAGAGTGGCCACGAGCTGGCGGACGGCCAGCTCGCGACCTACGGCAAGCGCTCGGGAGTCTATCGTATCCTGGGGCAGACGATCGTGGGCTACCTCAGCGCCGGGAAAAATTCCCGTCGCGCTGAAAACCACTACGCCCTCAGCCTGCAGGCTGTGCAGGCGGGAAGCGGCAGGGGGCCGATCTCCCTGAACATCATCGGCCACCTGCCCGACGGCAGGAGCGGCCTCCAGTCGGTCGAAGAATTCGAGAGTCCGCGTTTGCTCGACTCGATCAGGAAAGCGGCCCGGCATCTCAGCGACATCGACGTCAGCCCCCTGCCGAAAAGAAGACGGGGAAGAGAAAAACAGCGGCGGGTCCTGGACACGCTTCGGCGCCTCTCACGCAACATCGAGAGGATCTACCGCCAGCAGACCCGCAGGACACAGCACTCCGAGACCCGCCACAGGAACAAGGCACGGCCATCCTCAAAGGCCCTCGCCGATGCCCTCGGAGCGAAGGAAAGCTCCATCTACCGGGATGTCGAGGAGAATACATGGATCGTGCTTGGCCCGAGAAACCGGGTCCACATCTTCAACGATGCCGGACTCCATATAACCAGTGTCGTCTACCCCCCGGAGACGGTCCGTCACAGAACCACTCGGGGGAAATGGATGAGACCGAAGCCGGGACCCCTCGACAGCTTCAGGAAGAGCCTTCGGGAAACGGATCCGGGAGATGGCGACACGGACCGGGGCTAGGGCCGGGGTATCGGCCTGAGGAAGGGCTCCAGGGCCTTGCGGGTATAGTGTACCTTGCGGCCGACAGCCTCTATCTTCATGGCGTAGACCACCGGCAGTTCATCGCGCCTGGTGGAATAGACAGCGATGATGCCGTGGCCCCGAACAGCCTTCCCCTCGCTGTCGCGGCTCTTGGACTGGTAGCTGTAGGAAACGTGGCGCAGGCTGGATTCGCCAACGAGGTCCTCCTCATCCGCGCCAACCTTGAAATCGTCCCGCAGGCCTTCGATCAGGGTGAGATGGGAGTAGACATCTTCGAGAGCGACCGGGTCCTGTTCGCTTGACTTGGGCGAGAAGCGCAGCACCCAGGCATCTTCACGGGGATCGGACACCCCGGCATAATAGAAGGTCGCCGTGTCCCACTCGATCTCGATTCGCTGCAGCAGGTAGGAATCTCCATCGACAGAATAAGCGGCCGCCCTGGCCGTATATTCAATGACACCCTGGTTGTTCGCGTATTCCCTGTCCGGCTGAACGAGGGCACTGCAGCCGTTAACCAGCAGCAGGAACGCCAGGACTGAAATAAAACCGGGAGCCTTCGGCATCATTCCGGCACAGCTCCATCCGGACCCCCGCCACCGTCTTCAGCCCGGGGCGGCTCTTTTTTCTCGGGCGCGGCATCATCCTTTTTCTCCTTTTCGCCATCCCCATCACCGGGCGCGTTAATCCGGGCGAGCATCCTGGCCCGGGAGGCCTCGAGCCTCGCCATGACCGAGGCTCGATCATCCCCGGACTTCGCCTCGCGACCCTGCAACTCGGCATTCTGGATGATGTTTCGCATATACCCGAGCTCCTGAACACCAAGGAAGAGATCCTTGATGCTGGCGGCGATCGTCGAATCGTGCAACAGTTGGCCGACCGATCCCTCTCCTCGCTCGAGCATCCCAAGCACGAGAGAGAGCGACTTGGAGCCCTCCTCGATCTTCGTTACCGCCCCGTCAAGCCGTCTCCCCAACTCCTCGTCAAGAAGCAGCCTGCTCACCACCGATCTCTTGTCACCGGAGGCATTCAAGGATTGTTCAAACCTGGAGGTAATCTCCGCTGAGCTGGCGATGACACGGCTGAGGTCCCGATCGTACTCTTTCGAATAGAGCAGCTTGCCGAGAACTCCCTCCTGGCCCCGGACGGCGCCTGCGAAGGTGCCCAGGTCGGTGGCCACCTGGTCCAGCTTGACGGTCAGGGTGGCGAGAGATTTGAAGAAAGTGTTGAGATTGTCGTAGAGCTCGGGGTTCCTCAGAAGCTTTCCGACAGTCCCCTTCCCGCTCTCTATCTGTTTGAGCACCACCACCAGCTCACGAAGAACGTCACTGGCTGTCCCCGTGAACTCGGCCCCGACAAACTCTTCGATTGGAGAGCTGGGCTGGTACCTGATCTCTTCACCGGGCGAGAGATCCTTGCTGTCGGAGGTTCCCATGCCGATATGCACCGAGACATCTCCCAGCAGGCCATCGCTCTGCAGCGACACGGAGGAGTCCTTCCTGATCCTGCTGCTGACTCTCTCCGCCACGGTGACCGTGACCTTGACGGAGCTGATGCTCAGGTCGTCCACAAAGTCGATGTCCTCCACCTTTCCGACCGGTACGCCGGAGAGATAGACCCTGGATCCATCCTTCAGCCGGCTGGTGGATGGGCACATGAAGTGATACTCGGCCTGCCGCTGGAAGATCCCGGCCCCGGAGCCGACCCAGAAAAGGGTGATGATGACGATCACCGTCGCCACGAACATAACGAACCCTACGTTGAAGGCGCTTGTCTTGGTGGTTCTTTCCATCCCGGCTATTCCTTCCCGCTGGTGATTGCCCCGGGCCCGGTGGCCTGGGAGTCGGTTCCCTGGTTAACTGAAATATCCCGCAGGAAGCTCCTCACCTCCTCGCTGTCGCTCTCAAAGAGCTCGTCGGGCGTTCCCTCCGCGAGGATCCTTCCCCCGGAGAGGTAGCACCATCTACCGGCCACCTTTCTGGCGCAATCAAGATCATGTGTCACCACGATCGACGTGGACTTCACCCGCCTGTCGATGTCGTGGATCATCGACGAGATCTTCCGGCTGGTGAGAGGATCGAGGCCCGTGGTGGGTTCGTCATAGAGAATCAGTTCGGGATCCGCCGCGAGGGTTCGGGCCAACGCGACCCGCTTGCGCATTCCCCCGGACAATTCCGAAGGAAACTTGTCCTCTATCCCCGAAAGATTAACCCAGTCGAGACGTTCCTTGACCACCTTGCTGAGCTTTTCTTCATCCGTGACACCGTATTCCATGAGGGGAAACGCCAGGTTATCAAAAATCGTCATGGAATCGAAGAGGGCGCCGGACTGAAACACCATCCCCATCTTCCGCCGCAGGACGTTAAGCTCGGCATCTTCGAGCTCGGCTATCGACCTGCCCCAGAGCGAGACCTCACCCTCATCGGGCTCCAGCAATCCTATGATGATCTTCAGCAGGACACTCTTGCCTGAGCCACTCTGGCCGAGGATCGCTACGTTCTCTCCCCTCAATAGGGTGAAGTCGAGACCATCCATCACCTTGAGGGGCCCGAAGCTCTTGTGCAGGCCTTTCACCTCTACCAGGATTTTCGAATCGGACATCTTCTCAACCCATCAACATGAAAAATTTCGTAAGGATCAGGTCCACTACGAGTACACCCAGCACCGAGTTGACCATCGAGCGGGTCGTGGCCTCACCGACGCCCTCGGTGGTCCTGGGAGTGCTGAAGCCACTGTAGTTGGCTATCAGGCCAATCAATAGCCCGAAAACGGCGCCCTTGGTGATGCAGCCGAGAACATCAAGCGGCGTCACGGCGGCCAGCGCCTTGTCCAGGTAGACTGGAGCGAGCACTCCGGCTTCCATGTAAGCCAGCAGATAGCCGCCGGTGATTCCCACCAGGCAGGAGATCACCGTCAGGGCCGGCAACATCAGGGTCATGGCCAGGACCCGCGGAAGCGCCAGCTTGGCGATCGGATCGAGGCCGAAGGCTCGGTACGCGTCTACCTGTTCGGTAACGACCATGGAGCTTATCTCGGCGGCGACCCCGGTACCCACACGGCCGGAAAACATGATCGCGGCGAAAACGGGGCCTATCTCACGAACGAACGCGGCTCCGACTATCGTCGCCACCTGCCCCTCCGCGCCGAAACGCGCCAGCAGCGAGCTCGTCTGTAATACGAGAACCAGACCGATGAAAAGAGCGCATAAATCCACGACACTGAGCGAATTGACGCCGACTCGATACATCTGCCTGAGCAGCTCACCCGATCTCACCTGCAGCCTGGCGATCCTGGTGAAAACTGAACCGGAAAAAATTCCGAAGTCCCCGACCGAGGTCAAAAAGATCTTCATAACAGTCCGATTTTAATGCACTTCCCGCATCTAAAGAAATGACTTGAGCGCCCCCTGAAGTACCGATATTGCATCCCGCTGCCTGGAAACGGTACGAGTCGGGGACCGCAAAACGAGACAAACGCATGGAAACACTTACCTCATAAACATTTAGGCGACTGTGGTCCCCCGGGGGCTCAGAAGTTATATTAACCCCGATTATGGCACATGCAGCGAAATCCTACGCTTACGCAGAGCATCTCACCAAGCGTGAAGCGACGAACTTCTACTACGCCTTCCGCCTGCTCCCGCCACAACGCAGGAATTCGATCTACGCGGTTTACGCCTTCAGCAGAAGAGCGGATGACGCTGTCGATTCGACGGAGGACGAGCGGGGTTCAAAGGAGGATGCTGAGGCGAAGCTCGAGCAACTGCGCGCGCTTCTGCGCGGCGAGACTCCAGGCGATCCCCTCGACGCCTGCCTGCGAGACACGATCGAGCGCTTCGGCATCCCGCCGGAATATTTTGATGACCTGCTGCGGGGAATGGAGATGGACCTCCTCAACCAGCGCTACCGGACCTTCGATGAGCTCTACGAATACTGCTACCGGGCGGCCTCCGCCGTCGGCCTGATCTGCATCGAGATCTTCGGCTACAGGGAAGAGGCTGCGCGCAAGTACGCCGAGGCGCTCGGGATCGCCATGCAGTTGACCAACATCCTGCGTGACATCCGCGAGGACATGATGCGCGGGCGGATCTACCTCCCCGGCGAAGACCTCGAGCGTTTCGATTACAGCGAGGAAGAGTTGTCGAGGAATGAGCTCACCCCCGCCTTCAGGAGCCTGATGGAATTCCAGGTCGGCAGGGCCAGGGATTATTTCCACCGGGCCGAGCCCCTCTTTCCTCTCATCGACGTGGAGGCACGATTCTGCCCCCTCTTGCTGAAGAGGCTCTACTCTATGATCCTCGACAAGATCGAGAGCCGGCACTACGACGTCTTCAGCCGGCGCCCCGCCATCTCGAGGTTCCAGAAAACCCGCATGCTGCTGGCGGCGGGACGAGAGGCCCGCAAGGCCAGGCGCTCAGCTCCCTGAACTCTTCGGCCAGCTGATCATGATGGAGGTCACGAAGCTGGCCAGGCGTACGGCCACGAAGACCATGGCGTTCTTCCGGTGGGCGCTTCGCCCCTCACCGGTTCGAAAGAGCCGACGCCCGGTGCGGATCGCGATGATGTAACAGATGATCGAGATGACCGAGACCAGGATGTGAAAATTCAGAAGTGAGAAGAAATTCTCATAAAAAGACCGAAGGCCCTGTTCCACAGCGCCCTGGCTATCCTCGCTTCTAACCCGGGCGGTAACCTCGACGAGGATGACGTTCAGGAGGTCAACGACGAAACAGGTTGTCATGATCTTCATGTGGATCGCCGGCTCGCGTCTCTTCGAGATCCCGTAAATGAGGCCAATGACCACGAGGACATTCACCAGCAGCGCAACAATTACAAGGTTGCTCATACAGTCTCACCATTCATCCAGGTAGGCGACGTGGAGATCCTCGTCGACGAAATCACATTTCTCACATCTCACCCCGGGAGTGCCCCGGCGTAGTTTCACAAGGCCTTCCTCTCCGCACTTCGGGCAGATTCTACAGGGTATCGCAGGCGAGAGTGTAGAGATAATTATCCATGCGAAAAAACCGATGAGGAGCACCCCTCCCACGATTGACGGAATCCACATCCCGCTCGATATGGTCAGTGCCAGTCCCAGTAAAATCAACACGACCCAGAGAACAAGCATCTCTCTCCACCCGTATCAGATAGGCCACTTTCGGGCATTCGGATCCCGGCGCCGAATCTCCCCGGTTACACCCCTGACCTTCCAGGTACTCAGGGCAACATAGGCGAGGTAGAGAAGAAACAGGACCTGCAGGCAGATGATCAGGAAGCCGGGAACCGGCTTAGGGTAGGAGCAGGCCTCCAGGAAGCTGACCTCATTGACGACGCTGTCAATGAACACCCTCACGAGCCAGCCGACAAAGAGGCCGATGAAGAGCCAGATGTAGTTCGCCCGCAGACGCTGGGCGAGAGCTTCACGGAAGCTGATCTTGTAGGAAGGCATCAGCAGGTCATCGGAGAGAACCTGTCGCCAATTGCCCTCGAGCAGCGCCATATCCGGGTTCAGGGCAGGGACCAGGATGTGCACCTCCAGCATCCGGACCCGCGTGTGCCAGATGTCGTAGTACCGGTAGCGCCTGGCCTCGATGCACATGAGCAGGAACACCAGGAAGCTCGCGAAGACAAGAGTCACATGGGAACCCGAGCTGGCAATATCCAGAGAGCTGAAGGTCCATGAGAACGCCGCCATGGTCGTGATAATCGCCCAGTTAGTGGTCAGGTCCAGCCGGCGCCGCCAGTCAGTCTCCCGCTGCACCTCTCCCCGGTAAAAATGGGTCAGCACCTGGAGGTATTCGGAGGGAAGCCTCTCCCGCGCCGTCTCCGCTTTGCCTGAACTTTCAGTCAAGACTGTTCATCTCCCCTTAATTCAACAGGCGCCCGGACACCTCGTCACAGAGCACCTCCTTAAACTCGAAATCCCTGCCGAGATACCATCTCAGGCTCAGGATGTCCTCGGTATTCCCGCTGGCCCGGGCCAGGCGCAAGAGCAGTTCCAGGCGGTCCGGCCTGCCCAGCTTCGCCAGCAGCTTAGCCTTGGATATGTGCCCGGCGAACTGGCCGAGGACTCGGCGCCGTACAGCCTCCGCCGCCGGCCGGATATCATCCTTGGAGGGCGCGCTACCTTCAATGCCCTTCTCCTCGACCGCATCATGGAGCCACAGCACCAGCCCGCGATAGGCCGAGAGCTCGCCGGCCTCGACCAGGGTCTGCTCCCTGTAGGCGATCTCTACCACAGCGCTGAAATTGATGGAAACGGTCGTTCTCTCAGCCTCGATCTCCTCGTAGCTCAGCTTGCTTTTCAACCCATCCCATTTGGCCCTCAGGGCCGAGAGCCTCGCATGATCCTTCAGGACACGCTTGCCATCGTCGATATGCAGCTCGTACTTCACGTTGCCGATGGTGTAGGCAGCCAGGGCCCCCAGGGCCTCGTCTACTCCGCCGAGTTGGCTGCTGAGACGCCGGACCTCGGCCCGGGCCTTCGCATCCAGGAGAAATTCCGGGAGCTCGCTCTCGAGCCGTTCCAGCTCCCGCCGTTCGGTGGCGCTCATTCCCTCACCGCCGACGAGAATCGGGACCCGCCGGGTGGCGGACTCCGCATCGGTGGAGGCGCTCGAGCGCCTGATCTGCACCCGGATCCGAAGGTCCCCGTCATCCTGTCGCGGAAGCCCTCCGTAGGTCCCCTGTACGGCGGTCCTGAACCTCGACTGCGCCACCACCCTATTGCGTACCTTCACCTCGTCTATCTCGAGAGAATAGGATGGGACGGGTATCTTCCCTTTTACCTCCGCCAGCTTGCCGACGAGGCGCGGGTCATCCTTGATAGACAGCGCCGCGGCATAATAAACGGCGGCCTCGGCAAACCGGCTCCGGCCGGCGAAACGATCACCCAGGGCGCTGAAATCGGTTCCGCCCGCCCCGAGGATCCGACGGCGGTCACTGCCCGAAGATGCCCCCATGGCGAAGCAGCGCACCAGCAGGTCTTCCTCCCCCAGCCCCCTGGCGGCCAGCTTCAGCGGATCGAGAAGTCCAGCGGCGCTGGCGCTGAGCTTCTCGTGCTGGGTTTTCGCCCCGAGCTGGCGATAGATATTTCCCGCGCCTGAGAGCGCAGCGGTCAGGGCGAAGATGCTCGAGCGGGTCGGCCTCTCCAGGAAGACCCGGGCTCCGTCGGTAAACTCCCGCTCGAGACCTGCCGCCGTGGAACGATCGCCCCAGTCAGCCAGGTCATCGAAATCAACGGCCGTGGAATTATCCGAAGCGATGAAATTGTTCCAGCGGGTATCGAGCTCCACGGAAAAAATCCCCACCTGCCAGGGCCCCGGTGCTTTCGCCCGCGAGAGAATACTCTCGAAATCGGGGGTAAAGCGCTCATCGCCCAGGCTGAAATGAAGAGTACCGTCGACGAACTCGAATCCGAGGCGCACATAGCCCGCCGGGGTGTTGCGCTTCGTGGATTGCCAACCCGATCCTCCAGCCGGCCTGAGGGGATCCTCCGTGGCGTAATACCTGAACTCGCCGGTGCCCCACGGCCGCAGGCCGAAACAGTAGAAATATTCATCGCCGGCTCTCTTCAGAAAGACGCCGGCGAATCCCTTCGGGGCTCCGCCGGCGACCGCCAGGTCGACGACCCCGTGGAAATCCTCGAACCCGTCCGGCGCCAAGATGACACGGGATCCTGAAATACCAAGGTAATGCGAGGCGACCCGGAGTTTCGCCGGGGTCCTCGTGCCGTCGGCGGACAGCTCCATCCAGTTCACAGGAGCCCTCTCAAAGGTATTCACCACCAGCTGGCCCTTGCCGCCGCACCCGCAGGCCAGCAGAAGGCCGCACAGCCCCGGCACACTGCAAAGCTGGAGGAGGGAAAAGCGGGGGCGCGATTTCAGAAGAAACACGGGGGAAGCTCCGGAAAAGATTCTCCGCGCAAGGCGGCAGCTGAAGTACACGAGCCCGTAGTGTAACGAAGGATCGGTAAAAAACCCAGAAAGCACCGCTGCCCGGCAACGCTCCTCTCCGAGACGGAGGCGCCCGGTTTACCCCCGCTCCTTTATTGCGTACCATGAGTCCCTGCTTTCCAACCGGTCGGCCATGCAAAAAACGGAGAAAAGGACATGTCAGCCGAAGAACGCCTCGAGGCCCTGGGCCTCGAGCTACCGCCTCCTCCTGAGCCGGTAGCCAACTACGTCACCAACATGGTCGTCGATCGCTACCTCTACGTCTCCGGCCATGGTCCCGCGCCGCTGGAGGGGGCGAAGCTCACCGGCAAGGTCGGCACGGATCTCGATGCCGAAGAGGGCTACGTAGCGGCACGCCAGACCGGTCTCTCCATCCTGTCTACGGTTCGCGCGAGCCTTGGCAGCCTCGACAGGGTTGAGCGGGTGGTGAAGCTGCTGGGGATGGTGAACGCCGCCCCCGACTTCCTTGAGCATCCCAGGGTCATCAACGGCTGCTCGGATCTCTTCGTCGAGGTCTTCGGCGAAGAACACGGCCGCGCCAGCCGCTCCGCGGTAGGCATGGGATCTTTACCGGGGGCCATCGCCACTGAGATCGAGGCTATCTTCCTGATCGCCAATTAACCTCGTACCAAGAACCACCAGGACAAAGCCATGCTGACTCGAGAAGGTGCCAGGGAACGCCTGTCCCGTTTTCGCGAGACCCTCGGGGGGGATATCGAGGCGGCCCTGATCTGCCGCCCGGAGCATCTCCTCTACCTCGGAAATTTCTACCCCCTTCCCAACAGCCTCAACCTCCACGGCAGCGGCTACCTGCTCATCGAACGCGATGGACCCTGCACGCTGTTTACGGACAATTGGCTGGCCGGTGACGCGGTGGAGGCTCCGCCGGAGGACTCGAGCCCGGTGGACCTGGTCCTCTCGGCGACCTGGTACGACTGCGTCAAGCCGGCGGTCTCCCGGGCGGGAGCGGTCGCAAGCCTCGTGAACGAGACGCTCGAGAAGAAAAAAATCGGGCGGCTCGCCGCCGAGACATCCTTCCTGCCCCGGCAGGCGGCCGCCTGCGTGGATTCCGTCATCGATTGCGAACCGACCCTGCTCTCCATGCGGGAGCGAAAATATCCGGACGAAATCGAGGCAATCCGCAAAGGGGTACGCACCGCCGAGGCTGTCCATTCCGCCTCGCGCGAGCTTCTCGAGCCCGGCCTCAGGGAGATCGACTATTACGCTCAGCTCGTGGCCCGGGCCACGAGCGAGGCCGAGACCCCCTTCGTGATGATGTGCGACCTGGCATCCGGTGAGCGGGCGGCGGGCGGCGGCGGCGCTCCCGGAAAGCGCGTCATCGACGAAGGCGACCTCGTCATCCTCGACATCTTCCCGTACGTCGAGGGCTACCGCGGCGACATCACCAACACCCTGGTCGCTGGCGGGAACCCCACCAGCGACCAGGCTGATCTTTTTGCGCTGGTGACCTCCAGTCTCGAAAAAGCCGAAGCTCTCCTGAGACCCGGAACCCCGGCAGCGGCCTTCAGCGAGGCGATCATCGAGACCTTCAGTGCCGCGGGCGAAGAGCTGGTCCACCACGCCGGCCACGCCATCGGTCTCGGCCATCCCGAGGCGCCCGAGCTCGTTCTCGAGAGCGACCGTATCATCGAGAGCGGCATGGTGCTGACCCTCGAGCCGGGAGTCTACGGCAAGCCATCTGGCGGCATCCGCCTAGAGCACGACTACCTGATTACGGACGAGGGCTTTGAGCGGCTCTCGAACCACGAGTTGGGCCTCGCCTGAAAACGAGGCCAGGTCCCGGCTTCCCGGGTGAGGCAACCTACCCTTGTTCATCAAACTCGGCATTCTCTTCCTCGTCTTCGCGGCGCTCTTTTACCTTCACGATTACCTGCCCAGACTGTTCGGATTCCTCGGGAGAAGAATAGGCCAGCTCAGCAGGCTTGGCAAAGAGCTGGTTACCGGCGACGAGGTCCCCGACAGCGTGCTGGCCGAAATCGAGGCCGGCGCCGGCGATCTCCTGCTCATCAAGGCTCTCTCGAATTCACCTCGCAGTCCGAAATCGGACCAGACCGTCTCCGTAGACCGTATCGGCGCCCAGCTCGCTTCGAAAGCGAAGCGTCAGAAGATCCCCTACCGTTTCATCGTGGTCGATGACCCGACTCCCAACGCCTGCGCTATCCCCGGCGGCAGCATCCTGGTGACCGATTCTCTGCTGGATATCTGCTCCAGCCCCAACGAGATCGCAGGGGTACTGGCCCACGAGATCCAACACATTGACTGCCGCCACGCATTGAATTCCCTCGCGAAAAATTTCGCGGTAAGAAAACTCCTGCGAATCGGCGGGCCCATGCTGCGCAAGGCGGCAGACTTCTTCGAGATCACGATCTCCCGAGGGTTCGAGCGGGAGCAGGAATTCGAAGCTGATCTTGAAGGCGGTCGCCTGGCGAAAAGGGCAGATTTCGACCCTCGCGGCCTGGCCAGTCTGCTCGAAAAACTCGCCGCGATGGAGCCGCTGGAAAATAATCTGCGCCTCGAAGATATTCCCTTTTTCAGTTCCCACCCGCCAATGCCTGAGCGCATCAGCAAACTGCGCAAGCGATTCGGGTGAGGCGATCTTCCGGCCTACTTCTCGTAGGATCGAGTAGGCGAGCCCTGGTAGAGCTGCCTCGGTCGCGCGATGCGCTGGTCCTCGTCGTCGAAGAACTCGTTCCACTGCGACAGCCAGCCGGAGGTCCGGCCGATCGCGAAGAGGACCGGGAACATCGGGGTCGGGAAGCCCATCGACTGGTAGATCAGGCCTGAGTAGAAGTCGACGTTGGGGTAGAGCTTGCGAGACACGAAGTAATCGTCTTCGAGGGCGATCTTCTCGAGCTCCAGCGCGATATCGAGGAGAGGATTCATACCCTGGACCTCGAACACCTCGTAGGCGAGCTTCTTGATGATCTTCGCCCGGGGATCGTAGTTCTTGTAAACCCGGTGGCCGAAGCCCATGAGACGCCTCTTGCCATCCTTCACCTCATCGATGAAAGCCGGGATGTTGTCCTTGGGACCGATCTCATCGAGCATCCTGAGCACCGCCTCGTTCGCCCCCCCGTGCCGGGGACCGTAGAGAGCGGCCGCGGCGGCCGCCAGGCTGGAATAAGGATCGCTGTAGGAACTCCCGACTCCCCTCATGGCGCTCGTCGAACAATTCTGTTCATGGTCGGCGTGCAGGATAAAGAGCACATCCATGGCCCGCTCCAGCACAGGATCAGGCGCGTAGGATCCGTCATCATCGGCAAAGACCATCCTCAGGAAATTCGCCGCGAAGCCCAGGCCCGGCTCCGGGTCGAGACATGAGAGCCCCGCGTTGCGCCGGAAGGCGTAGGCCGAGAGCGTCGGCACCTTGCTGATGAGCCTGTGAATCTGCGACAGGCGGTTCTGGGGATCATCTACATTCTTGGCATCGGGATAATAGGTCGACAGGCAGGCCAGGCTGCTGATCAGCATGCCCATGGGATGCGCATCGGAAAGAAAGCCGCCGATGAACTTCTTCATGCTCTCATCGACCGCCATGTTTTCCCCCACGACAGAGGCCAACTGGCTCAGCTCATCCTCGCCGGGCAGCTCGCCATGCAGGAGCAGGTGAACCACCTCGAGAAAGCTGCTCTTCTCGGCAAGCACGTCGATGGGGTAGCCCCTGTACTCGAGGATTCCCTTGTCACCATCGATGTAGGTGATGGTGCTCCTGCAGGATGCGGTATTGGTAAAGGCCGGATCATAGGTCATGAGCCCGAAATCGTCTTCAGGGGTCTTGATCTGCCTGAGGGCTATGGCCGGCAACGCGCCATCTACCAGGTCGATGTCGTAGGATTCGCCCGTGCGATGGTCGATGATAGTTACGGCTTCTTTCGTCATTCTGCAGCTACCTAAATGGTCTTGGATGTAAAAATAGAAGGTCCCAAAATACAGGACAGCGGAGAAAATATCTACGACAAGCAGCCCGAAAGCCTGCACTCTTGGATTCCGGGCCGACCTCGGTTAACCTTAGCCTTTTACCTTAGCTCCCTGGAATGGACGACATGAACACGGAAGAAAAACAGAACACGGAATCCGGAGCCGACTCCGGGCGTTTCCAGAAACTCCTCGACACCCTCGATGGAGACGGTGTGGCGGCCTCCATCGATTGCCTGATCGAGACCCTCGAAGGCGAGAAACAATTTCCCCAGCTTTTCGAGGCTCTCCTCATGAAGAAACGCCACCAGCTGGGGCTCCCGATCGAGGGGAGCGACTCGATCCGAGACATTCCCGAGGAACATCGCGATGAGGTGGAAAACTACTACGTAGAGGTCTGCCGGATCATCGGCGGACACTTCCTTGTCGAGGGCAGGATCGGCTCGGCCTGGCCCTACTTCCGGGCGATCGATGACTCCGAACAGGTTGCTACCGCCATCTCCTCCTGGGAGCCTCCCGAGGACTGGGGAGAGTACAAGGAGGACGAGGAGGAAAACGACGATGACGATCTCGATGGGATCATCGAGGTCGCCTTCAACCAGGGCGCCCATCCGGTACGGGGCTATGAGTTGATCCTCTCACACTACGGAACCTGCCGAGCCATCACCACCTTCGAACACCAATTCCCCTTCCAGGGAGAGATCCGCGAAAAATGCGGCAAGCTACTCATCGACCAGCTCTATGGCGAGCTTCGCGAGAGCCTGCGCAACGACATCGAGAACCGGGAAAAAAAAGAGTTGTCGGGAGACGACGACGTCGGGGAGCTCATCGCCGAGAGGGAGTGGCTCTTCGAGAGCCTCGGCTACCACATCGACGTCTCGCACCTGCAATCCTGCGTACGAGCAGCCGGCAGCCTCGAGGACCCGGAGACCATTCGCAAGGCGATCCAGATGTGCGATTACGGCAGACGCCTGGGAAGAGACTACCAGGTCTCCGAGCGCCCCCCCTTCGAAGACTTCTACAATGACTACCGGATCCTGCTGCGGGCCCTCGCCGGCGAAGGGATCGATGGCGCCGTGCGCTACTATACCGCCAAGGTGGAGCGCGGCGGCGTGGACGAGGAGGGCAACAACTTCCCGGCCGAGGTCCTCACCTTCCTCCTCGCGCAGGTAGGGCGCCCCGAGGATGCCATCGCCACCTACGTCGAGCACCTCAAGGATATCTCCGGCCCCTTGTCCATCTGCCCGAGCCTGCTGGAATTGAGCGCCCAGGCGAATGACTACTCCCAGCTCCTGGAGACAGCCCGGGACAAGGGTGACCTGCTGCAATTCGGCCTGGGGCTGGTCAAGAGAGCCGCGAGCTCCACCCAGGAAAGCTGAGTAGTTGCAGTCGCGTCGCCACCCACCGCCGGCGGCGGAAGCATTCATCTTCGACCTCGACGGAACCCTGACCATCCCCCAGCTCGATTTTGAGGCGATCCGCGAAGAGATGGGCATCGCCGGTGGCCCCATCCTTGAAGAGCTCGAGCGACTCGATGTCGAGGCCGCAGCGCTGGCCTGGGATGTTCTCGAGAGCCACGAGGAGAGAGCCGCCCGCACAGCCACCCTGCAGCCGGGAGCCCGGCAGGTCCTCACAGAGCTCCGGCGAAGACGGTTGCCTACGGCCATCCTGACCCGCAACAGCCGCCGTTCTCTCGATACGGTGCTGCACCGGCACCGTATCGGCGTCGACAAATCCCTCAGCCGAGAGGAAGCGCCCGTCAAACCCTCTCCCGAGCCGGTACTGATTCTCTGTGAAGAATTGGGGGTTCCCCCTGAAAAAACCTACGTCACGGGAGATTATATTTTCGATATCCAATCTGCCAGGAGCGCGGGCGCGGTGTCTGTGCTGCTGATGAATCCGAAGAATTCAATGTTTTCGGAACAAGCAGACCTTAAAATTAGCAACCTCATGGAGATTCTCGACTTCCCTAATCGAAGCCGGGAAAAAACTGCTTGAAATTAGACCCCAAACACGGTCTTTTTGTTCGTTTCCCGCGGCATTTTAAAACCGCATCGCGACACAATCGGAGATAGCTTCTTCAATATGGGACATTACACAGGTCCGAAGGCTCGAATCAACAGAAGGCTGGGACTGGACATCTATGATTCCGCAGGCGCCCTGCGCGCCACCCACCGTCGCCCCCAGCCGCCCGGTAAGCAACCGATCAGGAGGAGACGGCCGACTGACTACGCCAAGGCCCTGATTGAGAAGCAGAAAATCCGTCACTACTACGGGCTGAGCCAGACCCAGCTCGAACGTTTCTTCAAGATCGCCAAGAAGCAAGGCGGCAACAAGGGACAGAACCTGCTGCTGCTATGCGAGCGCAGGCTCGACAATGTCGTCAGCAGGGCGAGGCTCTCCACGACCAGGGCCCAGGCCCGGCAGGCGGTCGCCCACGGCCACTTCATGGTCAACGGGCGAAAGACCGACATCCCCAGCTACATCTGCAAAACCGGCGACACCATCCAGGTCCGCGCGAGAGAGAACCTCCAGAAGATCTATTCCAAACGTCTCGAGTCAGCCGACGCTCCTGAGTGTTCCTTCATCGCGGTAGAACCCAGCGAGTTGATCGCCAAGATCGTCAGCGACCCGAGCCCTGACGACATCTCGATCCCGGTGAACATCAACCAGGTGGTCGAGTTCCTCAGCCGCTGAATCCTCTCGCTCACCCGGGCACGAGTCGCCTCTCCTTTCTGGTACACGCTTCCAGACAGAAGGGTGAATTGCGTACAATAGGCTCTTTCCTCTCCTACATCTGAAGACTGCAACCAGAGGTAATCCATGAACCGACGCGCAATACTTCTCTGCGCCATCCTGCTCGCGAGCCCGCTCACGGCATCCGCTCAGAACGTCGACGTCAAGGTCCACACTCTCGAGAACGGGCTGAAGGTGCTCATGGTCCCCCGCCGGGGCGACCCCAACATCTCGGCCGGCTGGATAGCCAAGGTCGGCTCCGTAAACGAGCGGCCCGGAATAACAGGCATCGCCCATCTCTTCGAGCACATGATGTTCAAGGGGACCCGGACCATCGGAACCTCCGACATCGAAAAAGACCTGCGGACCCTCGCGAAGCTGGATTCGATCAAGGGCGAAATGCAGAAGGAAGAGGAGGAGCTCGTTCGCCGGCTGCGGGCCGGGGAGATCGACGATGTACGGGACCCCACCGCGCGCTCGGCCCGTCACCAGGAATTGCGAAAGGAATTCGAGGAACTCCTCAAGGCCCAGAAGACCAACATCGTCAAAGACGAGTTCGACAAGATCTACAAGATCAACGGCGCCTCGGGCATGAACGCCGGAACCTCCTACGATTTCACGATCTACTTCGTGAACGTGCCGGCCAATAAGCTCGAGCTGTGGTTCTGGATGGAATCCGACAGGCTCTACAACCCCGTATTCCGCGAGTTCTATTCCGAACGCAACGTGGTCCGGGAGGAGCGCAGGCTGCGAGTCGAAAGCACCCCCACCGGTAAATTCGAGGAGCAATTCGACGCCCTCTTCTGGGGCTCCTCACCCTACAGCTGGCCTGTGATCGGGTGGCCGAGCGACGTGGAGGGAATCACCAGGGAGGAGGCCCTGTCTTTCTACGGCGTCTACTACGCCCCCAACAACCTCACCGCCTGCCTGGTGGGTGATTTCGAGCCGCAGGAGGCCGAGAAGCTCGCCGATAAGTATTTCGGGCGCCTGAAGAGAGGCTCGAGGCCGCCTCCCACCGTCCGCACGATCGAGATCCGACAGCTGGCGGAAAAAAAGATGGTCGGCTACGCCGAGACCAAGCCGAAGGTCAGGCTCCGGTATCACTCGGTAGCCGACGGTCATGTCGACGAGCCGGCTCTTGTCGTCCTGCAGGGCCTGCTGAACGGCCGAACCGGACGGTTCTACAAGTCCCTGGTGCTCGACAGGAAGATCGCCACCTCGGCCGGCGGCGGCCAGGAGGGCCGCAAATACGAAGGATACTTCGAGGTGTCCGCCACCGTCGCCGACGGACACACCCCGAAGGAGGCCCAGGCCGCCCTCGAAAAGATCCTCGAGGACCTCAAGAAAAACGACGTCGGCCCGCGGGAGCTCCAGAAGGTCAAGAACCAGCGCGCCGCCAGCGAGTTCCGCAAGCTCAAGAGCAACTTCTCCCTCCTGCTGCAATTGCTGGTCAGGGATTCCTACCGTGGGTGGAAAACCATCAACACCGATCCGGCGAAGCTCCAGGCCGTCACGGCCGCTGACATCAGGAGGGTCGCCGGAAAATATTTCACCCGCGAGAATCGCGCCATCATGGTCTTCCACACGAAAGAAAAGGAGGCCCCCGCCGGGGGCGCCGCCCCCGAAGAAGCCGACCCCGACCTTGCCGGGCTCAACCCGACTGACCAGCAGAAGGCCAGGCTTCTCAAAAAGAACCTTCCCGCCATGGACCGGGAAACCATAGAGAAGCTCAGAGAAAACATCTCCACCGGCCTGCTACAGGCCCCGGAGGAGAGAAAAACGTTCCTCGGGGCTCTTCTGAAGATTATCGACAAGCACATCGAGGGAAAGGGGGAGGCGAAATGAACAACCCGCTCGCAAAAAACAACCGACGGAAAACCACCCTGGCTCGAAGGCCCTGGCTCTGTAGCCTGCTCGTAGCGGGACTGCTGCCGGCCAGCGCCTGCCTGGCGGCACCCGAAGATTCGAAGATCGCCGCCCATCCCTCCAGGCTGAAATTCCCGGAGCTCGTCTTCACGCCCCCCCAGGCGGCCGGGGCCAGGAGTGTCCTCTCCAACGGAACCCCCGTCTACGTGGTCGAGGACCCGAGCCTTCCCCTCGTCGATCTGCAGGTGATCGTGCGCGTCGGAGCCTACCTGGAGCCCGCAGGCAAGGAGGGGATCGCCGGAGCCGTAGGAAGCCAGATGAGAGCCGCGGGAGTAAAGGAGAGGAGCCCCGAGGAGTTCGACGAAGAGATAGCCTTCCTCGCCGCCAATATGAGCACCTCCATTGGAGACACCCGGGGAAGCGCGAGCTTCAACTGTCTCACCAAGGATCTCGACCAGGTCCTCGAGCTGTTCTTCCTCATGCTGCGGCGCCCGTTATTCGATGAAAAGCGGCTGGAGATCTTCAGGAGCCAGGTCCTCCAGGACCTCGCGCGGCGCAACGACTCAACGGATTCCATCGAGGACAGGGAGTGGCTGCGACTGCTTCGGGGACCGAACCACTTCACCAACGACAAGGTCACCAAGACGACGGTAGAAGGTCTCGCCCGGGAGGATCTCGTGGCCTTCCACCGGAAACATTTCCACCCCGGCAATTTCATCTTCTCCGTTTCCGGCGATGTCAAGCGCGGGCACATCCTGGCCCTGCTGGAAAAGCACCTCGCCGGCTGGAAAGGCCAGGAGGGGGCCTCGAAAAAAATCCCCGTCCCTGGCGCTCCCGCGCGCCCCGGAGTCTACATGGTCGACAAGCCCGATGTGAACCAGGGCCGTGTCGGAATCGGGCACATCGGGGTTCGACGGGACCACCCGGACTACTTCGCCCTGCGCGTCATGAACCAGATCCTCGGTGGCGGGGGCTTCGCCTCTCGCATCATGTCGAGGGTCCGCTCTGACGAAGGCCTCGCCTATACGGCCCGATCGTCCTACGACTTCGGGACCTACTATCCCGGCATCTTCCGCGCCTACTTCCAGTCCAAGAGCGAATCTGTAGCCCATGCCGCGACGCTGGTGCTCGAGGAGATCGAGAAGATCCGATCCAGCCCTGTCACCAGCGCGGAACTCCTCACGGCGAGAAACTACATGGTCGAGGTCTTCCCCCGGTTCTTCTCCAGCGCGAGCCAGGTGGCGAATACCTTCGCTAACGAGGAATTCACCGGCCGCTCCGATGAATTCTTCTCCACCTACCGCGACAAGATCCGGGCCGTGACAGCGCCCGAGATCATGCGGGTAGCGAAAAAACACCTCGTCCCCGAGAAGCTCATCATTCTCATCGTGGGCAACTCGAAGGACATCCTCGCCGGGGATCCCGACAAGCCCCAATTCTCGATAGACAAGCTTGCAGGGGAAGGAAAGATCGAGAAGCTCCCCCTGGCCGATCCGCTCACGCTGAAACGCGAATAAACCAGGAACCAACCCGGAGAAGAAGACAATGCAAGGTCCACTCTCGAGACGCCGTTTCCTCGGCGCCACAGCCGCGGCCGCCGCCCTGCCGGCAGCCTCGAACCTCGATGCCATCGAGCCCGCCCCACCGGCGAAACCGGTTTCAATATCGAGCGCCAATGGCCTGGCGACGACCGCGCGGGCGGTGAAGCTGATGGCCGGCGGCGAAGATACCCTCGAGGCCGTCGTCAGCGGCGTGAATATCGTCGAGGCCGATCCGAAGGACATGTCGGTGGGCTACGGCGGCCTGCCGAACGAGGATGGCGTCGTCGAGCTCGATTCGTGCTGCATGCACGGCCCCAGCTTCAACGCCGGATCGGTAGCCTCCATCCGCGACATCAAGCTGCCCTCGCGCGTCGCCCAGCTGGTGCTCAAACGAACCGACCACGTGATGCTGGTAGGAGAAGGCGCCCGGCGCTTCGCCATCGCCCACGGCATGAAGGCCGAGAACCTGCTGACCGACGCCGCGCGCCGGCAGTGGCTGAACTGGAAGGAGAACCTCTCAGGCAGGGACGACTGGCTCTCTGCGAAGGAAGCCTCGGCAGGCCACGAGGCCCGGCCCACCGGGACCATCACCTGCCTGGGACTGAACCCGGCGGGGGAGCTCTCCGGCGTAACGACGACCAGCGGGCTGGCCTACAAGATACCCGGGCGCATAGGAGATTCACCGATCATCGGAGCGGGCCTCTATGTTGAAAACGCCGTCGGAGCCTGCGGCGCCACCGGGCGCGGCGAGGCGGTCATCATCTCCTGCGGCTCCCGGATCGTGGTCGAGAACATGCGCCACGGCATGAGCCCCGCCGAGGCCGTGAAGGATGCCCTGCAGCGGATCGTCAAGCAGACCGTCGACCCGCGGCTGCTCGACAAGAAGGGACACCCTGACTTCGAGGTGGTGCTCTACGCCCTGAGAAAAGACGGAAAACACGCCGCCGGCTCGATCTACAAGGGACGCCAGTACGCCGTCAACGAAGGCGCCGGGAGCAAGCTCCACGACTGCCTCCACATCCTCGATCGCTGAGCCCCCGCCGGGGTGACGCCGCTATCGTGAGGACTGGCGCCAGGAACCTCCCCGTACCCTGTAGTGAAGCAGGTGCTGGGTCTGGTTGTAGCTGACTGTCGTGTCAATGAGGGCTGCGCGCGCGGCCGCCACGGCCCGTATCGCCTCGAGCACCTCGAGTTGGATCGCGTCACCGGCCTCGAAGCGCGCCTCGACGAGCTTCAGGGTCTCCTCGGCGGCCTCGATTCCCTTGCGGGTGGCCTCGATTCGCCCCAGTAGGTTTTTCGACCTCGTCCATCCCCTGACCACTTCTGCACTGACCAGGTCCCGGGTTCTGGCCGCCTGCAACCCGGCCTCCAGGGCTTCGGCACGGGCCCGGCGCACTCTTGCGCGATCTCCCAGCCCCATACCTCTCAGCGTCCAGGACAGGCCGGCGGCAAAATCTGAGCGATCACCGTGTTCATAAAAGCCGCTACCTGAATCTCCCCCTGGTCCTCCACCGTAAGCTCCAAAGCTGCCCGCGGCGAAAATATCAGGGGTCCACGGACCCCAGGTCGCCGCGTTTTTCATTTCTTCAGCCGCCCTGCCCAGCGCTCTCATCTCGGCAAGGTCGGGACTCGCGGCAAGCGCCGCATCCAGCAGGTCCGCGACTTCTCTCTCAGCCCGCACCAGGGTGAGGGGCTCTATGTCCCTGGCCTCCGGGATAAGCGGCACCTCGGGCGGCAACCGCAACCAGGTCGCCAGGTTGATCCCGGCCTGACGCAACCCTCCACTTGCCGCCAGGAGCGCCTCATGGTCCCGGGAAAGCTCGGCACGGGCCCGGGCCAGCTCGACCCCGAGCTCGGCCTGCAACTCCGCGGCGCCCTCCTGCAGCTTGACCTGTGCCTGCGATCGCTCGACGGCTTCGCCGGCGACGACGACCAGCCCGCTGGCACGCACCAACTCGAGGTACAGGATTGCCGAGTGAACCACCGTCTCCGCCTTCGTCCGGCGCGCCTGGTGCTCAGCCGCATCCTCGATCTGGAGAGCTCTCAGGTGCTGAAAGCGCGCCTCGACCGGATCCAGGTTCAGCGAGACAGCCGGGCCCGCCCCGAAGGATCTCATCGGCTGGTCCGCGACCTGGCTGTCTGCAGCCTGGCGAAGCCCGTTATGATGCAGAGCGGTGAAACCGAGGCGCAGATCTGGAAAGTATTTTGAGAAGGCCGCATCGGTGCCGGCGCGCCTGGCCTCCAGACGGGTTTCGACTATGGCGATATCGAGATTTTCCGCGCCCGCCAGCCGCATCGCGCTCAGCAGGTCGAGGGTCCTCGGCGTGGAAGAATCGAGGTCGGCCCCGACCGCGGGGGCGGCCTTCGACTCGCCCGGTTTCTCCAGGGGCTTGAAAACATAGTCCTCCCGGACAGCTTCCCGCCCTGAACAGCCGCAGATACTGAGCAGGCAGATGAGGGTAAGACGTCTCATTTTTCTCCTCCTATGCTGACCTCTTCGCCTCCCTGGAGGTCGGCGCCGCCGCGCACCACAACCCATTTATCCTTGAGGCTGACCCCACCCTCAGGCGTGACCTCTATCTCACGCCCATCGGTGGTGCCGGGGGTCACGTTGAGCCGCTCTACGATACCCTTGCCCGAAGATTTTCTGACCACGAAGACATGCGGTCTCCCCTTGCGGGGCGCCCGGAGAGCTGTATTGGGTATCACGAAGGCTGGTGTTTCAGTCTCGCCGCCGGAAATGTCGAACTTCGCCTTGCCGAAGTAGCCCGGGCGAAGGTTGAGAGAGCTGTTGTCGAGCTCGATCTCCGCCAGCATATGGTGGCTGCGCGGATGCAGACTCAGCGCAAAATGAGCCGCCCCCCCCGACAGCTTGCCCGGCTGCAATTTGACCATCTCGCCCGATGCTCCCAGGTTGAGCTCCAGGCCCAGGACTCCCCTCCTGTGGGCGCTGAGAACGAGCTTCGCGTCACGCTCAGGAATCTCGATCCTGCAACGCAACCTGTCATCACGCTCGAGGGCCAGCATCCCGGTCGCGCTGCCATCGAGGCCGCCGCGAACCAGCGCCCCGGGGTCGATACTGCGCTCGGTGATCACCCCTGAGAAGGCAGCCTTGATGAGCCCGAACCCGACCAGGACCCTGAGCTTCTGTACATTAGCCTCCGCCTCCACCTTTTTCGCCCCGGCGGCGGCCATGGTCGCCTCCGCCAGCTTCACCTGCGCATCCGCCTCTTCCAGCTGGAAGCGCGTACGCCCCCTCTTCTCAAAGAGGCTCTTGGTCAGGTCGTAGCGAACCTGCTCCAACCTCAACTTCGCCCTGGCCTGGTCCACGTCCGCAGCGGCGCTGTTCACGCGCGCATCAGCCGCGGCGAGCTCGGCCTCGAGCTCAGGCACGGCGATCACCACCAGCGGATCCCCCTTCGTCACGCGATCTCCGATGTCCACATGGACCTCACTGACAAAGCCGGTAACCTTGGAGCTCACCTGGATGCTGGCATACGGCAGCAGGATCGCCGCCTGCTCAACGGGCTGGCGCAGGCTCTTACGCACCACCGGGGCCACGCTCACCCGAGGGGCCTGGGCAGCCAGGCTGGAAGCCAGGGGAAGCTGGAGAACAAGGATGGCCCCCAGGCATCGGCCGGCTCGGAAAATATTTCGTTTCAACATCATGTTCAACCTTTCAGTAAGCGCTCCGGGCCTCAAAGCGGCCCGGGCGCGTGGTACCTCATAATTTGAGCTCGACCTCTCTGCTAACCTCCCGCCTGGCCAGCAGGCAGTAGAGCGCCGGCATGACCAGCAGGGTCAATACCGTGGCCGCCGCCACGCCGCCGAGAATGGTGCGGGAAAGCGCGGCGTTGGCTCCACCACCCTGGCCCCCGAAGAAGGCCATCGGTATCAGCGCCAGCACCGTGGTCAGGGAGGTCATCAGGATCGGCCGCAGGCGGACCACGGCGGCCTCGATGATGGCCTCCTCGATCCCGGCCCCCTCCCTTCTTCTCCTATTGGCGAAATCAACCAGCAGGATGCCGTATTCGACAACCAGGCCGGCCATCAGCAGAATTCCCATGAAGGACTGGATATTCAGGGTCGTCCCCGTCACCAACAGCATCCAGCCGACACCGATCAGGCCCAGCGGTACAGACAGCAGGATCACCAGGGGCTCCTTCAGCGATCTGAAGAGCACCACGAGGATCAGGTAGATCAGGATCGCCGCCAGGGCGAAGCCAAAGCTGAAGCTGTCCCAGGACTCCTCAAAGGTGTCGTACTCTCCCGCCTGGATTACATTGAATTTTGCCGTGTCAAAATTATCCTCGCCCTTGAACTCATCGTAGTCCCCCGCCGGGAGATCGGACGCCGCCTTGGCCCGAGCGATCACCTCGTTCACCCCGGCCGCCACCGTGCCGAGATCGTAGCCTTCCTTGACGTTGATGAAGATGTCCACCTGGCGGGTGATGTTCAGATGGGTGATCTCAGCCGGCGCCGAGGTCTGGCGGAAGGTCGCGATATCCTTCAGCGAAACCGGATCCGGCCGAGCCTGGCTGTTGATCGGCAGGTCACGAAGGGTGCCCATTCCATTGATCGCCTCCTCGCGGTATTGGACCCCGATGAAATAGTGGTTGCCGTTGTTCTCGTCGATCCAGAAGGCCGGCTTGAAGTTGATGCTCGAGTTGGTCGCGGTGACTATATTGCGGACGATCTCTTCCTGGGTCAGGCCGTAGAAGGCGGCCTTCTCGCGGTCGATGTCGATGGCGATCTGGGGGTAGTCGATCTTCTGCTGAATTCGCACATCCACGGCCCCCTCAACCTCGCTGGCGAGCCGTGCCCGGAGCTTCCGGGCTATCTCGTGGGCCTTGTCGTAGCCCTTGGTGCCTTCGACCCGGACATTGATCGGAGAAGGCAGGCCGAAGTTCAGGGCCGTGGTGAGCATTCCCGCGGTATCGAAAGAAAACTCGATGCCCGGGAACCGCTTCGGCAATTTCGCACGGAGCCTGGCGACGCAATCTTCCGAACCCAGGCTCCTGTCATCCTTGAGCTGCACCAGCACGAAGGCGTCCATCGGACCAGAGTTCCAGGTATAGGCCGCCGGCCAGTCCATCAGAACGCCGATATTGCTGATGACCATCTTCACGTTGGGATGTGATTCGAAGTCAAGCACGGCGCTATCCCCCAACCCCGCCGCGTGGACTATGCCACCGCCTTCCCCGCCCCCGAGGGTCTCCTCGATGGCCTTCTCGACATCGCCCAGGAGCTTCTCAGTGGTCTCGATCCGGGTGCCTGAGGGGGCGCGGACAAAGATGGTGAACTGCCCCTGGTCGAGCCTCGGAAAGAGCTCCCGGCCGAGAGAACCAAAGGGGATGAGCGTAAGCAGGAAGAGGGCGAGAGCCGCGCCCGCCGTGAACCAGGGCCTGCGGGTGAACTTCCGGACCAGCCCTTCGTACCAGCTCTGCATCCCACCGCCCCTGGAGGCGGGCTCATCACCCACCGAGGCGGAGACCGTGCCGGCAGGCCCATCCGTCGATCCGGCCTCAAACCCCGGGGGTATAGGGGGCGCCGCAGGAGCCGAAGCCGGGGGTTTTCCCTCCGTACTCCCGGCGCGCAGGAAGGCGGCCGCGAAGGCGGGAATGATCAGCATCGCCATGGCATAGGAGAAGAGCATGGCGAAGATCACCGTCACCGCCAGTGGGGCGAAGAGGAACTTGGCCATGCCGGTAAGAAATACGACCGGAAAGAAAACCGCGATAAAGGTAAGCGTGGAGACGAGCACCGGCGTGGCGACCTCTCTCGCTCCATCCCAGGCCGCCGCGAGCGGCGTCTTGCCGCCGCGAAGATGCCGTAGGATGTTTTCCATGATCACCACCGCCTGGTCGACCATGACCCCCACCGCCAGCGCGATCCCGCCCAGCGTCATCACGTTGATGGTCTGCGAGCTGAAGGACAGTCCAATGAAGGTCCCGAGCACCGCCAGCGGCACGGTCACGAGAACCGCGACCGAAGGCAGGAAGCTCCGCAGAAAACCAACGATGACAAGCGCCGCGAAAACGGCGCCGATGATGGCAGCTATGCTCAACTCTCTGATGGCCCTCTTGATGACTGTCGACTGGTCAAAGACCACCCGCAGCTTCACCGGCTGGCTCAGCCTGGCCTCGATCGGTTCGATCAGATCCTTGATGGCCTGCACGATCGCGAGGCTGTTCTCTCCGGGCTGGCGGTAGATGGGAATGTAGACCTGCCGGCGGCCGTTGATGCGAACAATATTGGTCTGGATCTGGCTCGAGTCCTCCACGTTCCCCACATCGCGGAGATAGATGGGACGACCATCCTTGAACTGGATCGGCACGTCATCGAGCTCCGCCACATCCTTCACCATGCCGTTGGCGCTGAGCTGGAAATCCAGATCGCCAAGCTTGGCGTTGCCGGTAGGAATCAGCGTATTCCACTTCCCGATCGCGTCAACCACGTCGAGGGGATCGAGCCCGCGCGAGTGAAGCTTGTCGCGGTCCACGTAGGCCAGGATGCGCCTGAGCTTTCCACCGTATACCGCCGGGGCGATAACCCCCTGGATCGACTGGAGGCGGTTTCTCAGCTGGTAGTAGGCTATGTCGTAGAGCTCCTTCTCGGTCATCGCCGCATCGTTTGAAGAGACGCTCACCAGGCAAAGCGGGGTCATGGCCGTGGGATCGAAGGGCATCACCATCGGCGGAATCGTGCCCGGAGGCAGGTAGAACATGTCGCTCATGGCGTAGGAGGTGACCTGGCTCATCGCCGTGTCGAGACTGATCCCTTCCCTGAAAAAATCCTTCACGATGCAGACGCCGAGCATCGCCTTGGCCTCCTGGTGCTCAATGCCCACCGACTGCCCGGTCCACCGCTCGAGGCGACTCATGATGTCACGCTCCATGACCTCCGCGGGCATACCCGGGTAGAAGGTGACAATCTGCACCGCCGGGGTGTCGAAGACCGGCAGGAGGTCGCTCGGTATGCCGCTGAGGGCCACGACCCCGATCACCACCACCAGGAGAGCGGCCACCAGCACCAGGTAGGTGTTGCGAAGTGCGACCCTGATAAAACCATGCAGAGGATTCATAAGTACAACTTTCGCAAAAAAATAGATCACCCCGGACCGGGCGGAGAGCGGCAGCCGGCAAGGGGGAACTGACTAATCTCCCCAACCTGAGCGGACAAGTCAACTTCAACCGGCTCAAAGCATGTTTATCGGTACTGGAGGACCTCTTTTAGACTTTTTTTCAACCCCGGCAACTATTCGAACAAAAATACAAACTCGGTAGCACAGTGCTTTTTAGAAGTGAAGCCCACTGGCTATAATGCGGGTTTCCCTCCTGCCGGGAACGAACCGGCCGGATGCCCGCAACTCAATTCGAGACCCGGCTTGATGTCGCAACGAAAACCGCTGACACTGCTGCCCATCCTGGCCGTCATCGGCCTGTCGGTCCTGTCCTGCCGGAAACAGCAGGAGCCGGTCGCCGGTCCCGCCCCGCCGGCCCCGTCGGCAGACGACGAGGACGAAGCCCCGGAATACGCCGGCTCACTCGCCTGCAGATCATGCCACAGCAATGAATTCGAGAAATGGAAAGCATCCCATCACGCCCTCGCCGAGGTGCCGTTTGATCCGCTGATCCACGGCCCGGCCTTTGAACCCGGACAGAAGGTTCAGCACGGCAAACGAGAATCTACCGTGGGGAAACTGGATGGTGGCTACGCCCTCATCACAGAGGGGGCGGACGGAAAGATAACCCCCTTCACCCCCCTGCGCGTGATCGGAAAGAGCCCCCTCTGGCAGGCTGTCGTTGGAGGCGAGCGCGGGCGATACCAGGTCACGGCCCTGTCCTACGATCCCCACAAGCACGAATGGTTCGACGTCTACGGAGACGAGGACCGCCGGCCGCATGAGTGGGGATTCTGGGCCAACCGGGGCATGACCTGGAATTCCATGTGCGGAAGCTGCCACACCACCGACTACAGGAAGAACTACGACCCGGACTCCGACAGCTACGATACGAAATTCTCCGAGCTCGGAGTTGGCTGTGAAGGATGCCATGGTCCCTACAGGCGGCACGCCCACGAGATGACCGCGCAGGGAAGAACCACTCCCCAGGGAGTATCGAGCGTCGCGGTCAGCTGGCCACCGAAGTCATTTCTTGAAAAACGCCCCGAGGGCCAGCCTGCGATCAGCGGCCAGGAGAGAAACCGGCTCGATGTCATCCTCGACACCTGCGGCTCCTGTCACGCTCGCAGGGTCGACCTGACGGGAAAGTTCCGCCCGGGAGAAAAATTTCTCGACCACTACCGTCCCGTCATCCCGGATGAGACCGAGGTCTACTACGAGGACGGCCAGGTCCATGAAGAGGACTACGAGTACACCTCGTTCATCTCCAGCCGGATGCACGCCATGGGAGTGCGCTGCATCCACTGTCACGACCCCCACACCTCGAAGTTGCGGGCGCAGGGCAACGACCTCTGCCTCGGCTGCCACCAGGGCAAGATCGATCCCGTCACCCACTCACACCATGACATCAGCAAGCCCGGCGGTCAGTGCGCCAACTGTCACATGCCGTTGACGACCTATATGCAACGCCACCCGCGTCGCGACCACGGCTTCACGATTCCCGACCCCACGTTGACACGCGATTACGACATACCCAACGCCTGCAATCGCTGCCATGAAGACAAACCCGTTAAATGGGCGATCGAGTGGACCGGAAAGTGGTACGGCAAGCGCATGAACCGCCATACCCAGAGGCGTGCCCGAGCCCTTGCCGAGGCGCGGCGCGCGAACGAGGGCGCCGACAAGGATCTCCTGGCGCTGCTCAATACCGAGAATTCAAAATTCTGGCGAAGCGCCGCCCTGGGGCTCAGCTCTCCCTGGCTGCAAAGGAATCCCGGACTGCAGAAAGCCCTCTTCGATTCCCTCGCTGACAAGGATCCCCTGGTTCGCACCACCGCCGCCAGGATGACGGAGACCCTGCTGGCAAACCAGGGCCTCCCGCAACCCATCCGGCAGGGAATCGAGGGACGCCTCACGGGGCTGCTCAAGGATCCCGTGCGCGCGGTTCGCATCGATGCCGCCTGGGCGCTGCGAAGATCGATCTCACGCTACAGCGATGCGGGCCGTGAGCTGAACGACTACCTCCGCTTTAACAGCGATCAACCCACCGGCGCCCTGCAGATCGGCGTCTTCCATCTCGACAGGCAGGAGGAGAGAGGAAGTCTCGACAAGGCTATCGATTGGATGGAGAAGGCCGTCACCTGGGATCCGAACTCACCGTTCCTGCACCAGTCCCTGGCGATCGCCTACAGCAATAAGGGAGAGCAGAAGGAAGCTGTCGAGAGCCTCAAGCGCGCCCACAAGCTCGAGCCCGATGAGGCCATGTACGCCTACAACCTCGCCCTCGGGCTCTCCGAGATGGAGAGATTCGAGGAGGCCGTGAGGTACCTGGAGCTCACCGTCCAGATCGATGAAAACTTCACCCGCGCCTGGTACAACCTGGCCCTGGCCCGCAGCCGGATCGGAAAAAACCAGGAAGCCATCGACACCTTGCGCCGGGCGGAGGAGATCGAGCCCGGGAACGTCGACTACATCTACACCCGCGCCACCATCCTGCGCGACATGAAGAGATACCAGGACGCCCTCGATGCCGTGCGGGAGGCCGAGAAGCTGGCGCCCGGAGCACCCCTGCTGCTCCAGTTCCGCTCCAGCCTGCACAAGGAACTCGGCCAGGAAGCCGAGGCCAGGGCCGCCTGGGAGCAGTACCGCCAGGCCGAGGCGCTGCAGCGTCTTCAGAGCCAGGGAGGAATACCGGGCCTGGAGCGTCCCTGAGGAGGCGAAGGCCCTCGTACGATTGCCCTGCTCATACCCTCTCGCGTATCAGTTCACCGGGAACCGGGGCTCCTCACCATTGAGAACCCTCACCATGTCCTCAACGACCATCGAGCTGCCGTAGACCCCCTCGGTGCTGAAGCCCGCGCGGTGCGGGGTGACGATGATATTCGGCAATTCCCACAGCGGATTGTCGGCCGCGGGAGGCTCCTCCTCGTAGACATCCAGCCCGGCGCCGGCGATACCGCCGCTCCTGAGAACCTCAACCAGGGCGGTCTCGTCCACCACCGCCCCCCGCGACACGTTGATGAGATAGGCGCCTCGCTTCATTTTTGCGAGGGCCACGGAGTCGATCAGATGCTCCGTCTCCGGGGAGAAATTAACGTGCAGGGTCACGATATCGCTTCGGGCAAGAAGCTCGTCCAGTTCGACTCTCCGGGCGCCAAGCTCCTCCTCCGCCTCCGTATTTTCCCGCTGGTCGTGATAGATGATCTCCATCTCGAAGCCGAGCCTGGCGATCCGGGCCACCCGCAGGCCGGTGCGACCCAGGCCGATGATGCCGAGGGTCTTTCCCAGCAACTCGAAGTCCGGGTTGTTCGATGGCTGCCGAAATACGGCGGCTCGGGCCTCCCGGTCGCCGACAACCACCCGGCGAACCAACGCGAGCATCAGCATCAGGGTATGCTCGGCCACGGGCTCGATAATCGACAGCGGGGTGTTGACCACCCGGACCCCATGGCGACCCGCGGCCTCGAGATCGACGTTGTCGTAGCCAACCCCCATCCTGCCAATCACCTTCACCTCCGAAGCCAGCTCGAAAAAAGCCTCATCAAACGACAGCGAAGCGTTGGCGACGACGCCGACACTGTCGCGAGCCTCCTCCAGGCTGCCCTCGACATCCGACTCGGGAACATAGACCGGCTCCAGGCCGTTGTCCTCGAGGATCTTCAGCGCGTCGGGATGCGCCTCCGCATTGACGAGTATCCGCTTCATCCTGGCAACCATCTCTCTTCGAACAGCTTGCGGGAGTCCGCAAACTATACTGCGAGCACCACTGCGGGGGAAGACCCGAATGGATCAGAAGCCACCGCGCGCACCGGGGAGGAGACGGTAGAACCCTACGAACGAGGCGATGAGCAGGATTGGGAGCAGGCCCATATACCGGGCGTAGGGATTTTTTCCAACGGTGCCCATGATCTCTTCCGCCACCACATCGAGTTCGTAGCCGGGTCCCGAGGGCGCGCTGAAGGTGAAAAGATGCCCCGCGCTTCCATCGATGATGTACTGAACCTGGTCGAATACCCCATCACCAGTCTGCAGGGTGCTCACAATGCGAAAGGCCTGCACCCCGCCACGCTCACAGACGTTCACCTCATCGAGACGATACCCCAGTATCTCCGGATCTCGCTGCAGCTCACTCTCGATACCCGAGCGGATGTCCCAGAGTCCTTCTTCGGCCACCTCGATGCGCCCGGGCAGCGTGCTGGACCTCAGGTGGACGTCGGAGCCTTCCCCGGATTGACGATAGTACTCGAGCGAATCGCCCTCGCCGGCTGGATCCCCGCCACGCTTCCAGTCCGAAGGAACATCGAAGGTCAGCTCGCCCAGCAGCTGCGAGTTTTTCCTGAAAAACCCTCCGAAGATGCCCACCGCCACCACGGCGATCAGCCCCCAGGCGAATATTTTGTCCAGATTCATGGCTTACCCCGATACTGAGCAGGACCCTGCTACCCAACCCGAACATGAAAGTCCGCGACCCCGAACTCCCATAAAAGTATCGCCTACAGGGCGAAAAGGGGCAAATTCCGGACCGCCCGGGACCTTTACCGGAACCGGGAAAGACCGGATACGCTCAGGTCTCCTCCCCCTCCCACCCATCCGGCTCTTCCCCTTCGGGAATGTATCGTTCCTGGACAAAACCGAGAGCATCGAGAATACACTGCTGCAGCCAGGTCAGCAGGTGGAGCAGGGCCAGCTCCTCGCTCATCTCCTCGCCTGCCTCCAACCCGGCACTCCAATCGTTCGCGGTGATATCGAGCTCGATGGCGAGGTAGAGCCGCATATCGTTGAGGAAGCCGAGCCAGGTCTCGACCAGCTCCGCCGCGATGGTGACCTCCACCCCCGACTGCGTGATGTCCCAGTTCTCGAGGGTTTTCTTGAAAGCCTCCACGCTC
>Ga0310345_10000971_pt1 | contig 34866 bp, 32 predicted proteins | sample HC15DNA20500_MG_FD_204667 | JGI IMG/M metagenome (GOLD analysis project Ga0310345, IMG submission 204667) | Marine microbial communities from station ALOHA, North Pacific Subtropical Gyre - HC15-DNA-20-500_MG | ecosystem: Environmental > Aquatic > Marine > Oceanic | place: Pacific Ocean: North... | reverse complement strand
GCCGATGTGAATGATCAGCATGATGATGATCGTCGGCAGGATCGAGGGCAGCGTCACCTTCCACATCATCTGCCAGCGGCTGGCGCCATCGACCACCGCGCTCTCGTAGAGCGAGGGGTTCACGCCCGCGATGGCGGCGAGATAGACGATCGACTGGAAACCCGCCTCCTGCCAGATGCCCGAGCCCACGAAGATCGGCCGGAACCATTCGGGCTTGGTCAGGAAGTAGATCGGCTCCATGCCCAGCCATTCGAGGATGGTGTTCACGATCCCCGCCGAAGGGCTGAAGGCCGTGATCACGATGCCCGCGATGATCACCGTCGAGATGAAATGCGGCAGGTAGACGATGGTCTGCGCGGTGCGCTTGTAGGTCTGGTTCAGGATCTCGTTGAACATCAGCGCCAGGATGATCGGCGCGGGAAAGCCGAACAGCAGGGTGAAGAAGCTGATGATCACGGTGTTCCGGATCGCCCGCAGGAACTGGTCGTTCTCGAACAACGTGCGGAAATGCTCGAAGCCGATCCACGGGCTGCCGTCGATGCCGCGGAAGATCGAGTAGTCCTTGAAGGCGATCTGCAGCCCGTACATCGGCTTGTAGAGGAACAGCAGGAACCAGATGATCGTCGGCAGCAGCAGCACGTATATCTGCCACTCGCGCTTGAAATGATCGCCGAGCCTTGCGGCGCGACGGCGGGCCCGGTCGCGCAGGGCCTCGCGCGACTCGATGACCAGCTCCTCGGTGGAGGGGCCGATATGCTCTTGCTGGCTCATGCCGCCACCCCCATCCGGGAGCCTCCCAGCACCCGGCCGGTGTCGTGGTCGAAGACCTTGATGCGGTCGACCGGCACGTGGAAGGCGTTGACGCCGCTTAGGTGATCGGTGTCGCCACCGGTCTCGGCCTTGATGACGAAGGGCACGTCGCCGATCGAGGTGTGCAGCAGCGCCTCGGAGCCCAGCGTCTCGATCAGGTCGAGCTCGACCGGCACCGTCGAACCACCGCCGACGGGTTCGATCGAGGCGTGCTCGGGGCGGATGCCCACGATGATCTTGCGGCCCTGCGCGTGGCGCAGGCTATCGATCGCCGGCAGCGCGATCCGGGCGCCGTTCGCCACCGCGACCGGGCCGCGATCTCCGGTCTCGACCACCGCGTCGAACTGGTTCATCGGCGGCGAGCCGATGAAGCCCGCGACGAAGGTGTTGACCGGGTTGTTGAACAGCTCCATCGGCGTGCCGATCTGCTCGATCCGGCCGTCGCGCATCACCACGATGCGGTCCGCGAGCGTCATCGCCTCGACCTGGTCGTGGGTGACGTAGACCGAGGTGACGCCGAGCCGCTTGTGCAGCCGCTTGATCTCGGCGCGCATCTGGGTGCGCAGCTTGGCGTCGAGGTTCGACAGCGGTTCGTCGAAGAGGAACACCTCCGGGTGGCGCACGATGGCGCGGCCCATGGCGACGCGCTGGCGCTGACCGCCCGAGAGGTCGGCGGGGCGGCGGTCGAGATAGGCGGTGAGCCCGAGAATCCCGGCCACTTCCTCGACCGAGGAGGCGATCTCCCCCTTGGGCGTGCGGCGGATGCGCAGCCCGAAGGCGATGTTGTCGGCAACGCTCAGATGCGGGTAGAGCGCGTAGTTCTGGAACACCATCGCTACGTCGCGATCCTTCGGGGCCACGCGGTTCACCACCCGGTCGCCGATCCGGCAGGTGCCGTCCGAGATCTCCTCGAGCCCGGCGATCATTCGCAGCGTCGTGGACTTGCCGCAGCCCGAGGGCCCGACAAGCACCACGAATTCCTTGGGTGCGATCTCCAGATCGATGCCGTGGACGACTTCGAGCGCCCCGTAGCGTTTGACGATTCCCTTGAGACTGACGCCTGACATGGTCCCCTCCCTTTCGGCCCCGACGTGGAAGCACTGGCAGCATGACTACCGGATTCGTCAGGAGTGATCAATACAAATATTGACAACTGACCGGCAAACCGGCAATCAACTGTTAACAAACTCATGCCCCGACTGTTGAGAGGCGCGCGACTATCTGGCGGGAAAGAAGTGTTAATAGGCGCCTTATCGCCCATTGGCGCGCCCCGCGCTTCGGAACGCATACTAGCGAACCGGACTTTACAAGTTCCGGTCGCCGCGCCCCGGAACGGGACTGGATTTGTTCGGCCTCCCCGCCCGGAGGCCCATGTCATGCCCCGCACCGCGACGGCGCGCGGCGATCTGCCACGAGAGAGGAGACGATGATGCAGGTGAACAGCGATACCCCGGAGGCCTGGATGACCTCCGGCCCAGGCGCCCAGCGGCGCATCCTGTGTGAGAACCCCGAGCTGATGATGGTCGAGTTCCGCTTCGAGAAGGATGGGCGCGGCCTGCCGCACCACCATCCGCATGTCCAGACGACCTACGTGACCTCGGGGCTGTTCCGCTTCACCGTCGCGGGCGAAACCCGCGATCTGGGCCCCGGCGACGCGATGCTGATCCCCTCGAACGCCGAGCATTCCTGCCTGTGCCTCGAGGAAGGCGTGCTGATCGACGCCTTCACCCCGCGCCGCGCCGATTTCATGGAGGCGCACGGCCTGCCGACCGGCTGAACGCAAAGGGCCCCCGCCATGGCGGGGGCCCCTCAAATCATGCCGTCACGGCCACGTCAGGCGTGGCCGATATCGCCCTCGAACACGCGCCTGCGGGCGTTCTCGATATGGCTGCGCATGGCGCGCCGCGCCGCGTCGCCATCGCGCTCCGAGATCGCCGCGAAGATCGCGTCATGCTCGGCCTGCACCATCGCCAGCCGCTCCTGCGACTTGGTCAGCGACAGGTTGCGGGTGAGGTTGAGGCCGGTGAGGATGTTGGCCTTCATCGAATTGCGCGCCGAAACGAAGTAATGGTTGTCGGAGGCGGCGCAGACCGCCGCGTGGAACGCCTCGTCGGCGTCGACGCCAAGCTCGCCAGTGCGCACGCAGCGATCGAGCTCCTCCAGCGCCTGCTGGATCTGCCGCAACTCCCGCTCGGACCGGCGCTGCGCCGCGAGAAAGGCGGCCTCGCCCTCGATCGCGGCGCGGAACTCGAAGGTGCGCTGGATGTCGGCGATCGAGCCGATCGGCGCGAAATCGAGCACCGCCTCCTCCGGCTTGCGCCGCACGAAGGAGCCGGAGCCCTGGCGCGACACCACCACCCCGTCTTCGCGCAGCTGCTTGAGCGCCTGACGCAGCACCGGGCGCGACACGCCCATCTCGAGGCTGAGCTCGTGCTCGGTGGGAAGCTTTTCCCCTACCGCAAAGTCACCCTTCACGATCCGCGACAGCACGCTTTCATAGACCGTGTCGGCCAGCGTCCGGTCGCCGGTGTCGCGGGCGGCCCTCGCCGGGGCCGCCTCCTGCGGGAACTCTATCGCCCGTTTGCCTGTCGCCATGCGCTGTACTTCCCCTTGGTGGCCGGATCGGTCGGCGGGTAGAGGCCGAAGGTCGAAGCGCCCTTCTGCACCTCCTCCATCACGAAGTCCTCGAAGGACGTCATTTCGACCGCTTCTTCGGCGACCTCATCGGCCATGTGACGAGGAATACATACAACTCCCTCGTTGTCTCCGACAATGACGTCACCGGGAAAAACCGACACGCCGCCGCAGGCGATCGGATCGTTGATCGCCACGGCGTGATGCTTGGTGAGGTTGGTGGGCGCGCTGGGGCGCGAGTGATAGGCGGGCATTTCGAGCTGCGCGATCTCGGGCGTGTCGCGGAAGCCGCCATCGGTGACGATGCCGGCGCAGCCCAACTGCTGCAGCCGCGTCGCCAGGATGCAGCCGGCGGAGGCCGCGGTCGCGTCCCCGCGCGAGTCGATCACGAAGACCGCGCCCTCGGGGCATTCCTCGACCCCCTTGCGCTGCGCGTTGTCGCGGTCGGCAAAGCTCTCGAGCACGTCGAGATCCTCGCGCGCCGGGATGTAGCGCAGCGTGTAGGCCAGTCCCACCATGTTGCGCCCGGCGCGAAGCCGCTGCGGCCCCTGCAGGTAGATGTTGCGGAAGCCGCGCTTGAACAGCGCGGTCGTCAAGGTCGCCGTGCTGACCTGCATCAGCCTCGCATGGGTCTGCGCCCCGAGCGCCGTCATCTCCATCGTCCCCTCCTGCCCGTCCAGTGACGGCTTTGCTTGATGTCGAACCCAAACTATGCGGCCGGCCCGCATCTTGTCAAGATTTGTAATTGCTATTTTGACAAACCGTGCCTGGTGCTGTGCTTTTCTACCGTCACGCGGGGCCTTCCAAGTGCGTAGCGGCCGCCGCACAACATCCATGTTGATATTTTTTGTAATTGTATGTAGGAATCAAAAATTACAAACGAGGGAGGAGAGGAAACATGTTCATCAGGAATATGCTGTGCGGCGCCATGGTTGCGACCGCGATCGCCGGAACCGTCGCGGCGGAGGAATGGCGGGGCTGGAACATCCATGTCGAGGATTATCCCGTCAGCCATGGCATGGAGCGCTTTGCCGATCTGGTCGAGGAGCGCACGGGCGGCGAGCTGACCGCCAAGACCTTCCATTCCGGCGTGCTGGGCTCGCAGCCCGACGCGATCGAGCAGCTGCGGCTCGGGGTCATCGATTTCGGCGTGTTCAACCTCGGCCCGATGGGCCAGGCTGTGCCCGAGGCCAATGTCACGCTGCTGCCCTTCATCTTCCGGGACGTGCCGACGATGTACCGCCTGATGGATGGCGAGCTCGGCGAGGCGATCGGCGAGGGCATGCGCGAACGCGGCATCGTGCCGGTGGGCTGGTACGCCGCGGGCGCCCGGTCCTTCTACAACGGCGAGGCGCCGATCGAGACGCCCGAGGACGTGGCCGGCATGAAGGTGCGGGTGATGAACAACGACCTCTTCGTCGGCATGATCGAGGCGATGGGCGGCAACGCCACGCCGATGGATTTCGCCGAGGTCTACCAGTCGCTGCGCACCGGTGTCGTCGACGGGGCGGAGAACAACCCGCCCTCCTACGAGTCGACCAACCATTTCGAGGTCGCGAAGTACTTCTCCCTGACCGAGCACCTGATCATACCCGAATGCCTGTGCATCAGCCTCAAGGCGTGGGACGCGCTGACGCCCGAGCAGCAGGAGATCGTGGCGCGGGCCGGCGCGGAGAGCGCCACCTACCAGCGCGAGCTCTGGGACGAGCGCGAGGCGGCGAGCTTCGAGACGCTCAAGGCCGCAGGCGTCGAGGTCAACGAGATCGCCGACAAGACGGCATTCCAGCAGGCGATGGCCCCCGTCTACGATGCCTATGTCGCCGACAACCCCGACATGGCGCCGCTGGTCGAGATGATCCGCAGCGCCGAGTGAGCCATCGCAGCGGGGGCCCGCATGGCCCTCGCCCATTCTCTTGCCGGGACATCGCCCATGACTGCCCATTCTCGACTGACCGCCGGTCTCGACACGGCACTGTATTTCCTGCGCAATGCCTGCCTCTTCGTGGCCTCGATCTGCCTCGTGGTGCTGATCGCGAGCTTCGGCTGGCTGGTCTTCGGCCGCTACGTGCTCAACGCCACGCCGACCTGGGTCGAGCAGCTGTCGCTGCTCCTCGTGGGCTACATCACCTTTCTGGGCGCCGCGGCGGGCATCCATGACGATGGCCATCTGGGCGTCACCTTTCTGCGCGACGGCTTCGGCCCGCGCTTCTCGTCGGTGCTGCGCTCCATCTCGGACCTGGCGATGACCGGCTTCGGGCTTGTCATGTTCACCGCTTCGACCGAGCTGGTGCGCTTCGGCTGGTCATCGCAACTGCCGATGCTGAACCTGCCGGAGGGGATGCGCGCGATCCCGGCCGCGATCTGCGGCCTGCTGGCGGCGCTGTTCTGCGGTACGCGCGCGCTGCGCCGGATGCTGGGCGACAGGCCCGCAACCGACGCCTTCATCCTGGAGAACATCTGATGGGACTCGTGGTCCTGATGGGCGCCTTCGCCGCCGCGCTGCTTTTGGGCGTCCCCGTAGCCTTCGCCATGGGCATCGCCGCGGCGCTGACCTTCTGGTTCGAGGGGCTGCCGCTCCTGATGACCTTCCAGCGGACGATCTCGGGCATCTCCGCCTTCTCGCTTCTGGCGATCCCCTTCTTCATCTTCGCGGGCGAGCTGATGCTGCATGGTGGCATCGCGCGCAAGCTGGTGAACTTCGCCGGCACGCTGGTGGGCCATATCCGTGGCGGGCTGGGCTCGGTCAACATCCTGTCGAGCATGCTGTTCGGCGGCATCTCCGGCTCGGCCATCGCCGACATCTCGGCGCTCGGTTCGCTTCTGGTGCCGACCATGAAGGAACGCGGCTACCGTGCCGACTACGCGGTCAACGTCACCGTCACCTCATCGATCGCCGGCATCGTGATCCCGCCCAGCCACAACATGATCATCTTCGCCATCGCGGCGGGCGGCGGCGTGTCGATCTCCAAGCTGTTCCTGGCCGGTGTCGTGCCGGGCATGCTGATGTGCCTGTGCCTCGCCATCGCCGCCTATATCCTGGCGATCCGCCACAACTACCCGGCCGAGACCTTCCCGGGCTGGCGCGCGGTCCTTCTATCGGCGGCCGAGTCGATCCCCGGCCTCGTCACCGCGATCATCATCATCGGCGGCGTGCTGTCGGGCGTCTTCACCGTCACCGAATCCGGCGCCTTCGGTGCGCTCTACGCGCTGGCGCTGACCGCCATCGTCTATCGCAGCCTGAGCTGGGAGGATTTCCGCACCGCCATCGTCAACTCGGTCCGTACCACCGCGATGGTGATGATCCTGATCGGCTTCGCGGCCTCCTTCGCCTATCTGCTGGCGCTCTATCAGGTTCCGGCGCGGCTTTCGGACGCGCTGTTGGCGCTGACCGAAAACAAGATCCTGATCCTGCTGATGATCAATCTGATGCTCCTGGTTCTGGGCATGATCATGGACATGGCGGCGCTGATCCTGATCTGCACGCCGATCTTCCTGCCGATCGCCCGCAGCCTCGGCATGGAGCCCGAGCAGTTCGGCATCATGCTGCTGGTCAATCTCGGCCTCGGCCTGTGCACCCCGCCGGTGGGCACCTGCCTCTTTGTGGGCTGCGTCGTCGGACGAATCCGCATCGAAGAGGCGGTGCGCGGGATCTGGCCCTTCTACGTCGCCATTGCCGGCGCGCTGCTGCTCGTCACCTATGTGCCCGCCGTTTCGCTGGGCCTGCCGCGACTGCTCGGATTGTAAGGCCGCGACGGAACAAGGCCTCCGGAGGGCGGCCTTGTCATGGCCGAAACGGGCAAGGCCGTTGCAAGCGCGCGGAAGGAACGAGGACGTTCCCCTGCACTGACGCGCAAATCACAGCCCGGGCAGCACCGCGTCGACGGCGCGCGACAGACGCTCGATCATCTCGTCGAGATCGGCCTCCGAGGCGATGAATGGCGGGGCGAGCAGCAGGTGGTCGCCCAGCTTGCCGTCGCGCGTGCCCGGCATCGGATAGCAGATCAGCCCCTCCGCCATGGCCGCCTTCTTCAGCTTGCCCGCCACCCCCTTGGCCGGGTCGAAAGGCGCCTTTGTCGTGCGGTCGGCCACGAATTCGAGCCCACGGAACAGGCCACGGCCACGGATGTCGCCGATATGGGGGTGCTGGCCAAAACGCGCCTCGAGCGCGGATTGCAGGTAATCGCCGCGTGCCCGCACCTGCGCCGGAAGATCGTGGTCGAGCAACTCTTGCAGGACCGCCAGCCCCGCCGCTGCCGCCACCGGGTGGCCGACATAAGTGTGCCCGTGCTGGAAAAAGCCCGAGCCATTGGCGATGGCGTCATAGACCTGGGCCGAGCAGAGCATCGCGCCGATCGGCTGGTAGCCCGCCCCGAGCCCCTTGGCGATGCACAGGATGTCGGGAGCGATGCCTTCGGCCTCGCAGGCAAAGAGATGCCCGGTCCGGCCCATGCCGCACATCACCTCGTCGAGAATGAGCAGCACGCCGTGCCGGTCGCAGATCTCGCGCACGCGCTTGAAATAGCCCGGCACGGCGGGCACCGCGCCCAGCGTCGCGCCGACCACCGGCTCTGCGATGAAGGCCATGACGCTGTCGGGGCCAAGGCGCTGAATCTCCGTTTCCAGCTCATCGGCCACGCGCCGCCCGTAATCCTCGGGGCTCTCGCCCTCGGGCCGTTCGGCATATTCGTAGCAGGGCGCGATGTGGCTCATCTCCACGAGAAGGGGCGCGAATTGCTGGCGCCGCCATGCGTTGCCCCCGGCCGATAGCGCGCCGAGCGTGTTGCCGTGATAACTCTGGCGCCGCGCGATCAGGTGGCGTCGCTGCGGCTCGCCGCGCTCGACATGGTATTGCCGCGCGAGCTTGATGGCGCTCTCCACCGCCTCGGAGCCGCCGGAGACGAAATAGACGCGGTCGAGATCGCCGGGCGCGTTCGTCGCCAGAAGATCGGCCAGGGCCTCGGCGGGCTCGGAGGTGAAGAAGCCGGTATGGGCGAAGGCGAGCTGGTCGACCTGACGCTTGACCGCCTCGCGCACCCGCTCGTTCGAATGGCCGAGGCAGGAGACGGCGGCACCGCCGGAGCCGTCGAAGTAGCGCTTGCCCTCCGCATCGATCAGGTAGCATCCCTCGCCACCGACCGCGACGGGAAGATCGGCATGGCAGTTGCGGGGAAAGACGTGGCTTTGCTTGGCGCTCATGAGAGATGCCTTTCGAGTTGGGCGCGAAGCGCCTCGACGGAGGCGGCGTTGTCGGCATGGGGCTGGCCGCGATGGTCGGTCAGGCTGTTCTCGAAGCCAACGCGCAGGCTGCCGCCCTGTTGCGCCGCCGCGATCAGGCAGGCGTGCTCGCGCGGCCCGAAGGCGCAGACCATCCAGTCCACGGCCTCCGGCATCGCGGCCCGGAACGGGTCGAGATCGGCAGGGTCCGAGACCTGTCCCGCGGCGTAGCGGCCGAGGACGAACAGGACTGAAGACTGCTCTTGTGCGACCACGCCACGGGCCTGCCAGTCGCGCAGCAGCGCGATATCGGCGGTGTCGTAGAGGATATGCTGCACCTCGGTGCCCTGCTCGGCGCAGACGGCATAGACCTCCGGCGCAAGATCGGGCTCGCGTGCGATCTCGCGCACCGAGATCGAGGCCCAGCCGGGCCGGACCCGGCGCAGGCAGTCCAGCTGCGCCGGGACATCGAACAATCCCGCCGCCTCGGTGGTGATCTGGACCCGCATGCCCGGCACCCGGCGCTTCAACTCCTGAAGCGCCTCGCCATAGCGGCCGGCGTTGAGCGAATGCCGACCGTTCTCGTCGCGCACATGCAGGTGCAGCGCCTCGGCGCCGGCTTCGTGGCAGGCTTCGGCGGTCTCGGCGATCTGCCCGGTGGTGACCGGCAGAGCCGGGTGATCCGCCCTGCTTCGCCGCGCCCCGTTCGGGGCGACCATGATGAAGGGTCGAGCCATGATTCAGGCCTTCCGAAATGCGTGAGCGCCAATGGGCGGGGCGTGGTCGGGGAGCGTTGCTGGCATGTGAACCTTCTGCGGTTTCCGCGGACACGATGTATCGAACCAAACCTTGCCCCCAAAACGTGTTTGGTCAACAGTCCCGAAATATAACATCTGTTCCGGCCCGGCATCGAACACCTCATGGATCCGACATTGAAGAACAGGGTCACCTCGGCCCTCAAGGCGGAGATCCCCACCCTGCCCCGCGGCCTGCGCGTCGGGGCCAAATACGTCCTCGATCACCCGTCCGATTTCGGCCTCGACCCGATCCGCGAAACCGCGCGCAAGGCCGGTGTCAGCCCATATACGCTGGTGAGGCTCGCGGAACGGCTCGGTTTCGAGGGCTATGACGACCTGCGTGCGCCGTTTCGGCAAGCGCTGGTTTCGGCCGCGGTCGAAAAGCCGGCCTGGGTGGAGCGGCTTCGCGAGGAGGGCGAACCGGGTCGCGTTCAGGCCGAGGCCGCGCTCAACGAGATGGCAATCGTGCAGCGTACGCTCGAAGGGGTGAAGGCCGGGCAGATCGAGCGCGTCGTCGCGATGCTGCTGGCCGGACCCAACGTCTATCTGACCGCGGCGCGGGCCAGCTACGCGTTGGCCTATTACCTGCATTATGTCGGTCGAATGGCGCTGCCATCGTTGCAGCTCATTCCGCGACACATGAACAGCCCGATCGACGACCTCGATACGGCCGGCGTGGATGACGTGTTGATCGCTATCACCTTCACGCCCTATTCCCGCGACACCATCGAGGCCTGCCGATTTGCCACGCGCAAGGGCATGAAGCTCGTCATGATCTCCGACAGCGAGATCGTTTCGCCGGAATTCGCCGCCGACGAGACGCTGGTCGCCTCGATGCTCTCGACCCATCATTTCGGCTGCTATGCGGGGGCGATGGCGCTGATCGAGACGCTGATCGCACAACTCGTGGCCCGGGGCGGTGAGGCCTCCCGCCTCAGAATCGCCTCCTATGAGAAGTTGCGGCGGGAGAGTCAGGCCTACTGGGCGGGGCAGAAAAAACGTTAGTTTTAGTTACTCCTGTCCCTATGGACCTTTGGCCCGAAGTCCGGCCGGGTCCAATCTGATCTGAACGTTTGCCTACGGTTTGGCGCGGCGGCGCGGTCGACCGGCGCATCGCTTCCTCCGGATCCGCTTCGGCTACGGGCCGGGCGGCCTCTGGCTTGCGTTGCAATCGGCATGCCACCGGGCTGATCTGCGCGCTACAATCGCCGAAGACTGCGATGGCATAGTCACCCAGAACCCCCTCAACCGGCACTGATCCTGCCGGCTTCACCCCGTCGAGCGTGAGACCCGCGTCGCCGCGGCGGGTGTCGGGCCGGCGATCCGGGGCCACAGGCTTTAGCGTGATGGCGTGGATCCGCACAAAGCCCTCTTCGATGCGATCGGGCACGCATTGACCGCAGATCTACTGCAACCCCGGAACGACATCGCGCCGCCCCTTCGCATTCCGCCCGCGGCCGCGACAGGAAGCGACCTCGGCAGAAGGGAGGAGGCGGTTCATCTCGGGGTCCCATTGGGCAGCGGGCTTTCCTCATCCGCGCCCGGCGCGCGTCCCCCGAGGGAATCCCGCAACTGACGGGTCAACTCGGCCAAGCTGGCGGCCTTGTCGGCGCCCAGTTCGGTCTCGATCAGCCGGTCCATATCGGTCCAGGCGGCGTGGATCTCGGCTAGAAGATCGCGCCCCCGCGCCGTAAGCCGGAGCAGGTTGCTGCGCGCCGCCTCGGGATGGGTCTCGCGCGTGATCAGCTTTCGGTCGAGCAGCCGCGCGGTCATCGTGCTCATGCTGGCGGGGGTGACGTCGAAGGCGCGGGCCAAGGCGATCTGTGACGCGGGCTCCATCCGGTCGAGCGCGTCGAGCACCCGCGCCTGACGCGGCTGGATATCGGCCTCTGCCAGCCGTCGGCGCAGCCGGTCCTCCAGCAGATCGGCTGCATGCAGCAAGTAATGCATGGAATAGGCCTTCACGCTCACTCCTAAAGTTAGAATGCTAATATTTCGGAATGTCAAGCTTGGCGAAGGAAAATGTGCGCCTCCGTCACGGAGTAGCGATGGTACCGCCGCCGATTACCCCGATCGAAGGCCAGCTTTTCCTGTTTGGCGCCAATCACTTACTGCTTCGCAGCGGCTTCAGATGCCGTCGATCAGGATATCCAGCGCCCGTTTCAGCGCGTCGCGTTCATCGGCCAGTGACCCGACATGGTTCTTCAACTCGTAGGCCGGGACCGCCGCGAGTTCCTGCACGCGCACGATCCAGAACTGGTCATCATGTTCGACCCGAGGCGTCAGGCCGGGCAGCGCGGCGTATTGCGCGGCCTCGCGCAGGGGTGCCACGACGCGGGTCGCATCGAGGCCGATCAGGTCGGTCTGGAGATCGACGACGAGCGCTCCGGATGCCAAGCGATACAAGCCGAACTGCGCCATCCCAATCGGTGCTCAGAAGCTGCGATAGGAGGCGAGCGGCAGGCCCTCGCGGGCGATCTCTTCAGTATAGGCCGCCAGCGCCGCGCGGTTCTCCTCGCGCCAGCGGCGGTTGCGCTCGGCCTTCGCAGCCTCCGCGATCGCCGCCTCGGCCAGACGGGACATGTTGAGCCCGAGCGACCGAGCCGTTTCGGCCAGTTCGGCCTCCAGCGTCAGATTGACCTTGATCCGTCCCACAGTACCCTCCCGAGGCAGGCGTATAATCCAGGAGTATATGGTGCGCACCGGTTTCATTCAAGCGCGGCGCATTGCCCGTGCGAGCTGTCCCGCCATGCGCGAAGCCGCATGGCGGGAGCGCCAAACGGCTCAGCCCGCCGTCGCCTTCGTCAGGGCCTGATCGAGATCGGCGATGAGGTCCTCGGGATCCTCGATGCCGATCGAAAGCCGAACCAGATCCGCCTCGGCCCCCGCCGCCATCTGCTGATCGGCCGTGAGCTGGCGATGCGTGGTCGAGGCCGGATGGATGATCAGCGAGCGGGTATCACCCAGATTGGCGACATGGCTGAACAGCTTGAGGCTGTCGACCAGCTTCACACAGGCGTCGTAGCCCCCCTTCACGCCGACGGTGAACAGCGCCCCCGCCCCTTTCGGCGTGACCTTCGCGACCCGGTGGTGCCATGGCGAGGAGGGCAGGCCCGCCCAGGTGACCCGGTCGATGCGTGGATCGGCCTCGAGCCAGGTCGCGACCCTTTCGGCATTCGAGACATGCCGCGCCATGCGCAGGCTCAGCGTCTCGACCCCCATCAGGGTGTAATGCGCGGCTTGCGGGTTCATCGTCATGCCGAGATCACGCAGCCCCACCGCGATCGAATGGAACGTGAAGGCCATCGGCCCAAGCGCCTCGTGGAAGTTCAGCCCGTGATAGGCGGGCTCGGGGGCTGCGAGCGAGGGGAACTTGCCCGAGGCGGACCAGTCGAACGCCCCGCTGTCGATCACCGCGCCGCCGGTGACGGTGCCGTTGCCGGTCAGGTACTTGGTCGTCGAATGCACCACCAGCGTCGCGCCCTGCGCGATCGGGTTGCACAGAAAGGGGGTGGCCAGCGTGTTGTCGACGATCAAGGGCAGGCCGACCCGCCCGGCCAGCTGGGCGACCTCCGGCAGGTCGGTGATATAGCCGCCGGGGTTCGAGATCGACTCGCAGAAGATAGCGCGGGTGTCGTCGTCCACCGCCGCTTCGATGGCCTCCAGATCGTCGAAATCGACGAAGCGTGCCGACCAGCCAAAGCGCTTGATCGTCTGGCTGAACTGCGTGACCGAGCCGCCGTAGAGCCGGGTCGAGACCACGACGTTGCAGCCCGGCCCCATCAGCGGGAACAGCGCCATGATCTGCGCCGCATGCCCGGAGGAGCAGCATACCGCCCCGGCACCGCCCTCGAGCGCGCAGAGCCGGTCGGCAAGGGCCGAGACGGTCGGGTTGGTCAGGCGCGAATAGATGTACCCCACCTCTTCGAGACCGAAGAGCCGGGCGGCGTGATCGGCATCCTTGAAGACGTAGGAGGTCGATTGGTAGATCGGCACCTGCCGCGCGCCGGTCGCCGGATCGGGCGCCGCGCCGGCATGGATCTGCAGCGTGTCGAAGCGAAGCTTGGGTTGATCGGACATCTGGCGGCCTCCCGGGAAGAATTCACCGCGAGGCTAGACGCGGCCCCACCCTACGGCAAGCATGCGGTCGCCAACTCGTGCAGTGGCGTCAGTCCGATATGAATTTCTCGAGGCCTAGCCGCTCTCGGCCGGTCGCAACCGCTCCACGTCGCGCGCCATGTCATCGGCCAAGGCCGCGAGAGCGACCGGATCGCCACCGCGATGTTCCTCGATCCGAAGCGCCGTCATGTCGGCCTGGTATCTGCGGGCCAGCCGCGCCGGATCGGCCCCTTCGGGAAGTTCGCCCGCATCCCGCGCCGCCTCGAAGATGGCGGTGATCTCGGCCGTCATCTCGTCGAGATAGTAGCGCGCGCGGAGACCGATCGCCCCGTCCTGCTCGGTCACGTCGAGCAGCGTCTTGACCAGCATGCAGGCCTGTCCGCCCGCCGCACCGGCTTCGGAGCGCCCGAAACCTCGCAGGAAATCGGCGAGCGCGGCGAGCGGCGAGCCGGTCGCCCCGCGCAGACGTGCGAGCTGGGCCCGGTTGCGCTGGAAGTACCTCTCGAGCGTGGAGAGGTAGAGTTCCTCCTTGCTCTTGAAGGCCGCGTAGATGCTGCCGGGCTTCATCGCCAAGGCGGCTTCGAGATCCTTCAGCGACGTCGCGTGATAGCCCTTCCGCCAGAAAAGGGTCAGCGCCGCGTCCAGCGCGGTCTCGCGATCATAGGGGCGTGCTCGTGTCATGTCCGAAAGATAGGGGCTCCTGCGGCGATTGTCCCGCCCCAGCGTCGGGGCCCGCGCCTCAGGATTGAGTGATTGCTCAATTCAGAACTTGAGCAATCGCTCAATAGCCTTATGTTCGCCCTCGTGACGGGCCCTCCCGGCCCGACCCAAGGAGACAGGCATGACCGATTTCACGCTGCACGACGAAACCACCGCCCCCGACGCATCGAAGCCCCTGCTGGCCAAGTCGCAGGCCGCCTTCGGCATGGTGCCCGGGCTGCACGCCGTCATGGCCGAGGCCCCCGGCCTGCTCGACGCCTATCAGCGTGTTCACGAGCTCTTTCTGAATTCCAGCTTCGACAAGGACGAGTTGACCGTCGTCTGGCAGACCGTGAACGTCGAGAACGCCTGCCACTACTGCGTGCCCGCCCATACCGGCATCGCCAAGAGCATGGGCGTCGACGACGCGATCACGGATGCGCTGCGCGACGGCACGCCGCTGCCCGACGCCCGGCTCGAAGCGCTGCGCGATTTCACCCTGAAGCTGGTGCGCCAGCACGGCAACGTCGCCGAGGCCGACGTGCAGGCCTTCCTCGATGCCGGCTTCACCAAGCGCAACATCCTCGAAGTGATCCTCGGCTACAGCCAGAAGGTCATGTCGAACTACACCAACCACATCGCCGAAACGCCAGTCGACAAACCGTTCCAGAAATTCGCCTGGAGCCCGGCCGACAAGGCGGCCTGATCCGCACGAACCGATTGCCGCGCCCTCGGGGGCGCAAAACGATAGCATGGCCGCCCCCCGGATCCGCCCGGGGGGCGGCAGGCTCTCAGCGCAGCCGCTCGATCGCCCGGCGCAACTCACGCCCCATGTCGATCCGGGCGGCCTCGGCATGATCGACCCGGACACGCGCCGTCTTCTCGCGCCCGGCCAGAAAGAACCCGCCGCGATTATCGACCGTCAGCAGCACCTCGACGCCGCCCGAGACCGGCACGAAGGAAATCTCGACCTCCTCGATCCCGAAATCGCCCAAGCCCGTGGGCCGGAAATCGAACTCCTGCACGAAGGGCGGCACGCGGCGGCGGTCATATTCGACCTCGGTCTCCACCAGCCGGAACCCGGCCTCCTGCACCCCTTGCAGCACCGCCGTCATGGTCGGGCTGGGCAGGATGTTGACGAGATCCTCGTCCTTGGGATCGACCGCGCCGGGCACGTCGAGCCGGGTCCGCAGGAAGCTCCGTGTCGAGCCGATGCTGATCGGCGCCGAATCCGGAACGTGCATCTCGATCGGAAAGCTCAGCTCCTCTCCGGCATCCACCGCGCCGATCTCCACCCTGCCTGCGGCAAGGATGATGTCGCTGTGGATCTTGCGATCTCCGGGCCCCTCGACGAGGCAGCGGGTCGCAAGCTCCAGATCGACGCTACGGATCTCCTGACGCGCGCTGCCGCCCTTGATGCGGATTTCCGCCCTGAGCACGCGGCCCACTTCGACGTCGCTGCTCTCCAACACCGCATCCACCGTCGCGCCGCCAATACCGAGGCTCGATAGCACCTTGCCGAACATACCGTTTCTCCTTCGTCCGCCGGGCGATCCGGGCCCGGCCATCCGCTCCGAACTGGGAATGACGGCGCCGAAGGACAAGCGGTCCGACCTCGGCAATCGGAAGGGGATCGCCGCCTGGATTCTCGAGCGATCTTGCGCAGTCGGAGCGCTCAGGCGCTTTCTTCCAGCCAATCCTCCAGCGCGTCCAGCGTCGCCTCCGACAGCCCCGGCGCGCCATTCGCCGCCGCCAGCAGCGGACACGGCTCCTGTGCGCGCGCGACCGCGGCCTCCACCGAGAAACCGTTGGCGCGGTCGAGATCGTCGAGCTCGTCCCATGTCACCGGCACGGCCACCGGTGCGCCGGGTCGCGCGCGCAGCGAATAGGGCGAGATCGCCGTGGCGGCGGTATCGTTGCGCAACCAGTCGATGAAGATGCGGCCCTTGCGGCGGGTCTTGGACATGGTGGCGGTGTAGCGATCCGGGGCGCGGCGTTCGAACCCCTGCGCCACGGCCTGCGCAAAGCCGCGCAGCGTCTCCCAGCCGGCGACTCGGCGCAGCGGAACGACGACATGGACGCCATTGCCCCCGGTCACCATCGGTGCGCAGGCGAGGCCGAGCTGCCGCATCAGATCGCCGACCTCGCGGGCCGCGCGCTTGACCTCGTCGAAGCCCAGCCCCTCGTCGGGATCGAGATCGAAGACCAGCCGGTCGGGCCGTTCGAGCCGATCGTTGCGCGCGCCGTGGATGTGGAACTCGAGGGTCCCCATCTGCACCGCGCCCAAAAGCGCCTGCGCGTTCGGCAAGGTGATGTAATCGGCCTCCCTGCCGCTGGCCTCGGTCAGGCGGACCGTGCCGATGGCGTCCGGGAATCCCTTGCCGACGTGGCGCTGGAAGAAGCGCTGCCCGTCCAGCCCGGAGGGCATCCGCACCAGCGCGACGGGACGATCCGCGGCATGTTCGAGCATCCGGTCCGCCACGGCGTCGTAGTAGCGCGCGACGCCCCCCTTGGTCAGGGCGGGGCGGGGATAGACGACGCGGTCGGCGCTGGAGATGTCGATGCCCCTCGGAGACAGCTCGCCTGACGACGCGTCGCCGCGTTCGACCGCCATCTCCTGCGCGGCGGAGACCTCATCCGGGGCCTTGTCCTCGCGCAGGCCCTGAAAAACGCCGTGCCGAACCCGGCCTTCGCCGGTCAGCTCGGCATAGCGGATCTGGGCCACCAGCTCCGGCGTGATCCAACGCGCGCGGCGCGCCAGCTCCGTGGGCACCTCGTCGAACGGCGAGGTCTTGCGCGCGAGCGGTTTCATCCGGGCGGCGAGGTCCCGCATCGTCTCGGCGTCGAAGCCGGTGCCGACCCGGCCGCGATAGACCAGATGCCCACCCTCGAAACTGCCCAGCAGCAGCGAGGCGAAGGGGCGTCCCGGCTTGTCGGAGGGGGACCAGCCGCCGATCACGAAATCGGCGCTCTTGACGCATTTGACCTTGATCCAGTCGGCGCTGCGCCCCGAGCGGTACCGCGCATCGGCCCGCTTGCAGATGATGCCCTCGGCCCCCGCGCCGCACAGATGCGTCAGCACCTCCTCGGCCCTGCCCCTGATATAGGGCGAAAGCCGGATCGCGCCGTCGCCGGGCAATTCGCCCAAGAGCGCATCGAGCGCCTCGCGTCTCTGCTCCAAGGGCTGCGCCCGCAGATCCTCGCCATCCAGATGTAGAAGATCGAAGGCATAGAAGGACAGTGCTCCGCCTTCGCCAAGCGCCTTTTGCAGCGTGGAGAAATCACCATTGCCGTCGCCCGCCGTCACCTCGCCATCGATCAACGCGGTGTCGCAGGGAATGGCCCGCGCCGGACCGATCAACGGTGCGAAGCGGTCGGACCAGTCGTGACCGTTACGGCTGAAGGCGCGCGGCCCGTCGGCGCCCAGTGACAGCAGACAGCGATAACCGTCGAACTTGGGCTCCTGCCACCAGTCGTCGCCCTCGGGCGCCTCCTCGCGCAGCGTTGCGAGCTGTGGCGCGACGAAGCCGGGCGCCGCCCCCTTTCGTTCCGGCGAGGCGCCGCCATCCTCATGCGGCGCGCTTTGGCCGTCATCTTCAGGGCGCGCGGCCGCCACTGCCCCTGCCGCGATCTCGTCGAGGTCGCGGCCGCTCTCGACGGAGGTGAGATGGCGCGTGGTCAGACCCTCGGGATCGTCGCCCGCCCGATCGTCGCGCTCCTTGATCAGGAGCCAGTTCTCGCGCCCCCGGTCCCGGGCCCGGCCCTTCATGCGCACCAGCGTCCATCCGCCCTGCATCCGCTCTCCCGAGAGCCGGAACTTGAGCTTGCCCGCCGCCAGCGCCGCGCCCGGATCCTCGTCCAGCGGCTCCCAGCTGCCGCGGTCCCACAGCATCACCGTGCCTGCGCCGTAATTGCCCTTCGGGATCACCCCTTCGAAACCGGCATAATCCAGTGGGTGATCCTCAGTCCTGACCGCGAGGCGCTTTTCGCGCGGATCGTTCGAGGGCCCACGCGTCACGGCCCAGGACCAGAGCGCGCCCTCATGCTCGAGCCGGAAGTCGTAATGCAGGCGCGTGGCATCGTGCTTCTGCACCACGAAGCTGCGCCCGTTACCGCCGCCCTCGCCCGCCTGCGGCTCCGGCGTGACGTCGAAGTCGCGTTTGTCGCGGTAGCGGTCGAGCCGACTCATGAGGCCTTCTTGCGGGAGGAGGACGATTTCCGCCCGCCCTTCTTGTCCTTCTCGAGGCTCTTCTTGAGCGCAGCCATGAGATCGACCACGTTGCCCTTGTCGTCGGTCTCGACCTCGGGCGCGTCCTCGCCGGGCCGGGCACGCGGCGCCTTCTTGGACCGGGATTTGCGCGCTACCAGCTCCTTGAGCGCCTGCGCGTAGTGGTCCTCAAAGGCCGAGGCATCGAAAGGCGCGGTCTTGGCCTCGATGAGCTGCGTCGCGACCTCCAACAGCTCCTTGTCGGCGGGATCGTCCTCGATCTGGCTGAACAGCGGCTCCGCCTTTCGGATCTCGTCCTCGTAGCGCAGCGTCTCGAGCAGCAGCCCATCGCCACAGGGGCGGATCGCGCAGAGATATTCGCGCCCCCGCATCGCCAGCTGACCGAGGCCGACCTTGCCGCTCTGGCGCAACGCGTCGCGCACCACGCGGTAGGCATCCTGCGCCAGCTCGTCGGCGGGCACCACGTAATAGGGGGCGTCGTAGTAGAGCGGCGCGATCTCCGCCGCTTCGACGAACTGCACCATCTCGAGCGTCTTGCGGGTTTCGAGCCGGATCTCCTCAATCTCCTCCGGCTCGATCAGGACGTATTCGTTCTTGGCGGTCTGGAACCCCTTCACGATCTCGGCGGTGTCGATTGGTCCGAGCCCCGCCACCACCTTCTGGTAGCTCACCGGCTTGCCCGAGGGCTTGTGGATCTGTCGGAAGCTCGTCTTCGAGCCGCTCTCGCGGGCCGAATGCAGCTCGATGGGAATGGCCACCAGCGACAGGCGCAGCTGGCCCTTCCAGACGGGGCGCGAGGCCATGGCATCCTCCCGTTGAACGGTGCGTCTCACCGCCAGAACCCGGCCCCCGGCATCGCGGTTCCGCGACGGCAGGAACACTCCCGGCATCTGGGGGTAGAGCGAGGCACGCCGTCGTTACGAGAGCATCTCCTGCCGCGCGCGCGCCGCGGCGGCGCCGGGCTGGCCGCCCCAGGGCGCGATCAGCCTGTAGAAGACCGGCGTCAGCAGAAGGGTGAAGACCGAGGCAAAGCCCAGCCCACCGACCACGACCCAGCCCACCGCGATGCGCGCCTCGGCCCCTGCACCGGAGGACAGCACCAGCGGCAGCCCGCCCAGCACGGTCGAGGCCATGGTCATCAACACCGGCTGAAGCCGCAGTTCGGCCGCCTCGCGGATCGCCCGGTCGATGTCATGCCCGGCCTCGCGCAGCTGGTTGGCGAATTCGACGATCAGGATGCCGTTCTTGGCCATGATCCCGATCAGCATCACGAGACCGATCTGGCTGTAGTAGTTGAGCGAGCCGCCGGTAAGCGCGATCGCCATCACGGCGGCGCAAAGCCCGAACGGCACGGTCAGCATGATCACCAGCGCCGAGGCGAAGCTTTCGAACTGCGCGGCGAGCACCAGCAGCACCACGAGGAAGGCCACGGCGAAGACCGCGATGGTGCCGGAACGGCTATCCTCCAGCGCGGCCGCCTCGCCCAGGAGCACCAGTTTGGCGCCGTCGGGGAGCAGCTCGGCCGCCAGCGCCTCGGCCCGCGCCGCCGCGACGCCGAGTTCGACGCCATTGGCGAGACCCGCGGTCGCGGGCACCGCCCGGTCGCCCCCCTCGCGCGACAATTGCGACGCGCCCGCCACCTGCTCGAAGCTGGCGATGGCCGAAAGCGGCACGTAGCCGCCGCCATCCGTGCGCAGGAAGGCGCGCTCGAGATCGCCCGGCCCCTCGATCGGCTTGCCGCCGGACTGCACCGTCACGTCGGTTTCGATGCCGTCGACGAAGACGCTCACCGGGGTGGTGCCGCCAGTAAGCATCTCGATCATCGCGCTCGCCTCGGCCGGCGTGACGCCCAGCTCCGCCGCCATGGCGGTGTCGATCTCGACCTCGATCATCGGCTGCGTCGTGTCGTAGTCGACCTGCGGCGAGGCGAAGATCTCGGGCTCCTGCCGCATCGCCGCCACGAGCGTCTCGGCCTCGGCCGCGAGCGTGTCGTAATCGTCGCCGGTGACCGCGAATTGCAGGCCCCGACCCGCGCCCCGGATGCCGAGGGAATTGCTCGACCGCGCCATCACCGTGAGCCCGGGCACCGATTGCAGATGCCGGTTCAGATCGGCCACGAGATCCTGCTGCGCCACGTCGCGCGCCTCCCAATCGGCCAGCCGCACGATGACGAAGCCGCTACCTGAGCCGCCGAAGCCGGAAATCGACAGCACGGATTCGACCGCGCCGCTCTCGCGGTAGCTTTCGGCGATCGCCTCGACCTCGCGGATCTGCGTGTCGACATAGGTCGCGCTGGCCCCGGCGGGTCCGCGTCCCATGATCATGAAGAAGCCGCGATCCTCGTTCGGGGTCAGCGTCGAGTTGAGCGAGGCGAAGCTCGCCGCGGCGAAGATCGCGAAGGCCAAGGCCGCGCCGAGAACGACGATCGGTGCGCGCAGGCAGCGATCGATCAGCCATGCATAGGCGCGGGTGACGAGGCCCGGAGCGGAGCTCGCGGCAACCCTCCCCGTGCGCCCGGGATCGAGCGCCGCCCCCAGCATCGGCACCAGCGTCAGCGCCACGAAGGAGGACAGCATCACCGCGAAGGCGATCACATAGCCGAATTCCGAGAAGATGCCCCCCGCCTGTCCCGGCAGGAACGAGATCGGGATGAAGACCGCAGCCAGCGTCGCGGTGGTCGAGATCACCGCGAAGAACACCTCGCCCGTGCCCCGGATCGCGGCTGCGCGCGCGCCGGCTCCCATGCGGCGGTGCCGGACGATGTTCTCGACCACGACGATCGCGTCGTCGACCACCATGCCGCTGGCCAGCACCAGCGCCAGAAGCGTGATCGTATTGACCGAAAAACCCGCAAGCCAGATCGCGGCAATGGTGCCGATGAGCGCGCCGGGGATCGCCAGCGCCGGGATCAGGGTCGCGCGCCAGGCCCGCAGGAACACGAAGATCACGGCGATCACGATCAGCACCGCCAGCCCGATCGAGCGCGCCACCTCGGTGATCGAACCCTCGATGAACACCCCGTCATCCGAGGTCACGACGAGATCGATGCCCTCGGGCAAAGTCTCGGACAGATCGGCCACCGCGGCGCGCACCTCGCGCGAGATGGTCAGCGTGTTGCCGTCGGATTGCCGCAGCACGTTCAGCCCGACCGCGCTCTGCCCGTTGAGCCGGGTGAAGACGTCGCGCTCCTGCGCGGTGAGTTGCACGAAGGCGACGTCGCCCAGGCGCGCCGTCGCGCCGACCCGCAGCTGCGAGATCGCCTCGGCCGTGGTCTCGGGGTTGGCGGTGCGCAGCGTGACGCTCTGGCTGCCGCTCTCGATCTCGCCCAGCGGCGCGTCGTTGCGCAGCGTCGCCAGCGCGGTTTCGACGTCGCCGATCTCCAGCCCGCGTGCGACGAGGGCGGTCATGTTCACCCGTACCAGGAACTCGTTTTCCTGTGTGCCCGCGACCTCGACCTCGGAAATGCCGGGGATCGTCTCGAGCCTCTCGGCCACATCCTCCTCCGCGATGCGCGACAGCTCGGCCAGCGTCGCGTCCCCGGCTATGGCGAGGCGGATGATCGGATCGGCATCGGCGTCGCTCTTGGTCACGCTCGGCGTGTCGATGCTGTCGGGAAGCTGGCGCTCCTGCTGCGCGACGATCTCGCGGGCGGATGTGGCGGCGGCATCGATATCGGTGCCCGAGGCCAGCTCCACGGTGATCCGCGACGAGCCGAAGCCGGAACTCGACGAGATCGCGTTGATCCCGTCCAGCGCGCTCAGCGCCTCCTCGAGTACCGAGGTCACCTCGGTATCGACGGTCTGCGGGTCGGCGCCGTCATAGGAGGCGCGGATCGAGATCACCGGCTGATCGACATCGGGCATCTCGCGCACCTCGACATCCATGAAGGCCGCGATCCCCGCGACGGCGAGAAGCAGGTTGAGAACCAGCGCCAGCACCGGGCGCGACACGAACAGCGCGGCGAGGCTGCCGCCGGCGGAGGCTTCAGCCTTCATGGCCCTGCCCTCCTTCGTCCTGATCCGCCGCGCGCGCCGCGCCCATGCGCCGCCCGCCAGTTTCGCCCTCCTCCGGCGGCGCCTGCCGCGTCGCCGTGGCGATCGCGCCCCCTTCGCGGATCTTCTGGGTGCCCTCGACCACCACCCGCGCGCCCGGTTCGAGCGGCGCGTCGAGCCAGACCGCGTCGCCCGCGCGATGCAGGATCTCGACCGGAACGCGGCGCGCGGTGCCGTCCTCGTCGAGCCAGACCCCCGCCCCCTCGCGCGACCAGGTCACCGCGAGCGCCGCTACGCTCGGTGCCGGGTCGCTCGGTTGGGCCAGCACCACGTTGACCACCGATCCAGGCAGCACCGGCACCTGCGCGGCGTCGAGCCTGGCCTCGACCGCGATCTGCCGCGTCGAGGGGTCGATCTCGGTATCGACGGCGCTGATCACCGCCTCGTAGACCATGCCGGGGCGGGTCGGCAGCGACATCGCCACCTCGACCCCGGGCGCAAGGCTGCCAAGCGCCCGGTCCGGCAGGCTGAATGAGACCCGCATCTCGTCGAGATCGCTGATCGTGACGATGTCGGTGCCGACCGAGATCGCGGTGCCGCGTTCGATTTCCGACATCCCCAGATGCCCGCCGATCGGCGCCACGATCACCCGCTCCGACAGGTCGTGCTCCGCGCCTTCCACAGCCGCGGCCGCGATTTCGACGGCCGTGCGCGCTTCCGCGATCTGCACCTCCGTCACGGCGACGTTGCCGCCATCGGCAAGCGCCTCGTAGCGCGACAGCGTGCTCTGCGCCTCGGCGAGCTCGGCCTTCGCGGTGCGCAGGGCGAGCTGCTGCACCCGGTCGTCGAGCCGCAGGAGCGGCGTGCCCGCCTCGACCTCGGCGCCGGTCTCGATCAGGCTCTCGGTCACCTGCCCCGACACTTGCGACTGGACCTGCACGCGGTGCCCGGCCTGCACAGTGCCGATGGCCTGATAGACGTCCTCGTAAGGAATGAATTCGACCGGCTGGGTGGTGACGAGGGCGGCACGGCCGCCACTCCCTTCCCCGCCGGGGCCGCGCATCGGCATCGCGCTTTCCACGGGCGCCTGCCCCCCACCGGTTTCCGGCCCGAAGCCGATCCACCACGCCCCGCTCACCAGCAGGGCCGCCACGAGCAGGGATCCGAACGTCTTCATCATGGGGCACCCTTTCCGGCGAGGGCCTGTCACATCGAGGGAGTCGCGCACCGAGAGCCCGGAGCGACCGGGTTTGTCGTCCTACGGCACGGATCCTTGCGCCAGTGGGTGGTGACCCCGGAATTGTCGCAGGTTGTAACGGGCACCGGACATGTGACACGGCGCGACAATTCCCCCTCGCTCCCCGCCGAGAGATCGCTGGTGGAGCGGTGCTCCGGGTCGGGTTATCGCCCGGTTTCCACCGCTTCGGGGCATTCCGGTTCCATGATGATGGGCGCGCCGGTCATGAAGGGGCCGCCGGCCGGAAGGGTCCAGTTTGACCGCGATCCGATCATGCATACCGCTCCCCGACACCGCCTTCGGGGCAGGATGTGGCACTGGCCAAGCCTCAGCGCGCCATCCAGCCGCCATCGACGTTGATCACCGCGCCGGTCAGGTAGGTCGCCGCGGGCGAGCAGAGAAAGGCCACGGTGCCGCCGATATCCTCGGGCGCGCCCCAGCGTCCGGCGGGGATGCGGTCGAGAATGGCGCGCGCGCGTTCGGGGTCCTCGCGCAGCGCCTGCGTGTTCGCCGTGGCGATGTAGCCCGGCGCCACCGCGTTGACGGTGATCGCGTGCTTCGCCCATTCGTTGGCGAGGATCTTGGTCAACCCGGCCACCCCGTGCTTCGAGGCGGTATAGGACGGCACCCGGATCCCGCCCTGGAACGACAGGAGCGAGGCGATCGAGATCACCGCGCCTGGGCGGCCCCGCGCGATCAGCTCGCGCCCGAATGCCTGCGTGGTGAAGAATACCGCCTTCATGTTGATGTCGACGACATCGTCCCAGTCGGCCTCGGTGAAATCGACGCTGTCGGCGCGGCGGATGATGCCCGCATTGTTGACGAGGATATCGAAGCCCGCCCCCTCGAACACATCCCGCCCCGCCATCGGGTCCGCGAAATCGAGCTTGAGGCTTTCGGCCGCGCCGCCCGCCGCCGCGATCTCCGCCACCGTCTCGTCGCAGCTGCGTCGTCCGGCGCAGACCACATGCGCGCCCTGCCCCGCGAGCGCCGTCGCGATGGCACGGCCGATCCCGGTGTTGGCGCCGGTGACGAGTGCCTTGCGGCCATCGAGCGAAAACAGGCCGGCCATCAGCGCATCTCCCCCGGCTTGACGAAGTCCATGTCGGTGAAGTCGATATTGTCGCCCGCCATCGCCCAGATGAAGCTGTATCTGCCGATGCCGGCGCCGGAATGGATCGACCAGGGCGGCGAGAGCGCGCCCTCCTCGTTCGCGACGAACAGGTGCCGCGTTTCCTGCGGTTCGCCCATCAGGTGCAGCACGCGGGCCTCTTCCTCCATGTCCCAGTACAGGTAGGCCTCCATGCGGCGGTCATGGACATAGCTCGGCATGGTGTTCCAGACCGAGCCCTCCGCAAGGCTGGTATAGCCGAGGATCAGCTGGCAGCTCTCCATCACCTGCGGGTGGATGAATTGCTTGATGACGCGCTGGTTGGAACTCGCCGGTTCGCCCAGTCGCACCTCCTTGCAATCTGCCGGCGTGATTAGGCGCGAGGGAAAGGCGGCATGGTCGGGGGCCGAGGTGATGTAGAAACGGCCCTCGCCCTCGAAGCTGACCGCGCCACTGCCCTTGCCGAGATAGAGCACGTCGCCGCGCGCCATCTCGTAGCCTTTGCCGTCGCAGCGCACCGTGCCGGTGTCGCCGATATTGACGATGCCCATCTCGCGCCGGTCCAGAAACCGCTCGGTGCCGGTCTCGGCCACTGTCTCGAGGGTCAGGCTGCCACCGGCAGGCACCGCGCCGCCCATCACGAAGCGGTCGTAATGGGTATGGATCAGGCGGATCTCGCCGTCGCGGAACATGTCCCGGGCCAGGAAGTGGGCGCGCAGTTCGGCGGTGCCCATCTCCTTCGCCTGCGCCGGGTGCACGGCGTGGCGGGTCTCGACGCTCAACATAGGGTCTCCTTCACTCGGTATCGTCGGGGGTCGCGGACACGCGCTCAGCCGAGGCGGTAGGCCTGTCGGGCGAGATCGCCGGCCAGTAGCGGCGCGATCTCGAAGGCCTCCTCCTCGTCGAGGCGATGCGTCACCACCAGCTCGGCCAGAAAGCCGCTATCGACCCGCCGCGCCACGTCGTGCCGCGCCGGGATCGAACACAGCGCACGGGTATCGTCGTTGAAACCTGCGGTATTGTGGAAACCGGCGGTCTCGGTGACCGCCTCGCGGTAGCGGCGCATTCCCTCATAGCTGTCGTGGAACCACCAGGGCGGGCCAAGCCGCAGGCAGGGCCAGACCCCCGCCAGCGGCGCCAGTTCGCGCGCATAGGTGGTCTCGTCGAGGGTGAACAGGATCAAGCTCAGACGCGGATCGAGACCGACCGCGTTCAACAGCGGCCGCAGCGCCTCGGTGAAGCTGGACGGCAGCGGGATGTCGAAGCCGCGATCGGGGCCATAGGCGGCGCGGACCGCGTCGGAATGGCCGCGCGAGGAACCGGCATGGAGCTGCATCACCAAGCCATCCTCGAGCGACATCCGCGCCATCTCGGTCAGCATCTGCGCCCGGAACAGCTCGGCATCGGCCACGCTCGCCTCGCCCCGGCGCACCCGATCGAAGAGGGCGCGCGCCTCGGCCTCGGGCAGGTCGGCGGTGCGCGGCGTCGGGTGGCCGTGATCGCTTGCCGTGGCGCCCATCGAGATGAAGAAGGCCCGCCGCGCGCGATGCGCCGTGAGATAGCCATCCCAGCTGCCGGTGTCGCAGCCGGTCACTTCGCCCAGCCGGTCGAGTGCCGCCGCGAAGCCCGGCGCCTCTGGGTCGACCACCGCGTCGGGACGGTAGGTCGGCACCACCCGGCCGGACCAGTCCGAACCGCGCAGCGCCGCGTGCTGCGCAAGGTCGTCGAGCGCCCCGTCGGTGGTCGCGATCACCTCTATATTGAAGCGGTCATATAATTCACGCGGGCGGAATTCCGGCCGCGCGAGCCGCTCGGCGATGGCGTCATAGGCGCGATCCGCCGTGGCCTCGGACAGCCGCTCGGTCACGCCGAACAGGCTTTCCAGCGCGTGCTCGATCCACAGCCGCGAGGGCGTGCCCCGAAACAGGTGGAAGTTGCGCGCGAAGAGCCGCCAGATCGCCCGCGGATCGGTCTCTGCGCCTACGCCGATGCCCATCGCCTCGAAGGGCACGCCCTGGCTGGTGAGCATCCGGGTCACGTAATGATCCGGTGTCACGAAAAGCTGCGCGGGATCGGAAAAGCGCGGATTCTCGCCCCACCAGCGCGGATCGGTATGGCCATGCGGCGAGACGATCGGCAGGTCGGCGACCGCGTGGTACAGCTCGCGCGCCAGCTTGCGGGTCGCGGGATCGGGCGGCAACAGCCGGTCGGGGTGCAGGGTCATCGGATCACATCAGCCAGTTGGGAAGGAACATCACGAGGCCGGGGAACAGGATCATCAGCGTCACCAGCCCCAGCACCGCCGCCACCAGCGGCAGCATCTGGATCGAATAGTCGCGGTAGCTGCAGCGCAGGATGCCGCAGACGGTGAACATCGACACGCCCACCGGCGGGGTCATGCCGCCGAAGGTCACCAGCGTCATCATCACCAGCCCGAAATGCACCGGGTCGATGCCCGCCGCCGTCACCACCGGCACGAGGATCGGCGTCAGCAGCATCACCAGCACCGTGGCCTCGACCAGCATACCCAGCACCATCAGGAAGCCCGCGATCACGAAGAGCAGCACGGTCGGGTCCGAAAGCGCCGTCACCGCCACCTCGGCAATGCTCTGCGGCACCCGCTCGAAGGTGATGACATAGCCGAAGGTCCCGGAGAACAGGATGATGAGCATGATCATCCCGATGTCACGCAGGCTCTGGACCATCGCGTCGAGGATCTTGGCGGCGTCGAGTTCGCGGTAGATCACCGTGCCGATGATCAGCGCATAGGCCACCGCGAAGGCCCCGGCCTCGGACGGGGTGAAAAAGCCGAAGCGAATGCCAACCAGCAACCAGACCGGGAACAGCACCGCCCAGAAGCTGCGCCACAACTCGTGGCCGACCTCGCGCAGCGTTGGCAGGCGCTCGGTCTCGGGCTTGTAGTCGCGCTGCCGCGCCACGCCCCATGTGGCGATCATCAGCACCGCCAGCAACAGCATGCCCGGCACGATGCCGGCGATGAACAGCCGGCCGATCGAGACCTCGCCGAGATAGCCGTAGAGGATGAGCCCGAGGCTCGGCGGCAACGTCGCGGTGATAAGACCGCCGATGGCGAGCAGCGCGGCGGTAAAGCCGCGATCATAGCCCTTCTCGACCATCGGCTCGCCGAGGATGCGGGCCTGCATCGCGGCATCCGCCACCGCCGAGCCCGAGACGCCGCCCATCAGCGCGCTGAGGATCAGCGTCGACTGCGCGAGACCGCCGCGCATCCAGCCCGCGATCACCGTGGCGAGCCCCACGAGGCGTGGCGTGATGCCCGAGCTGTTCATCAGGTTGCCCAGCAGGATGAACAGCGGCACCGCGAGCAGCGGGAAGGACTGGCTCGCCGCGACGATGCGCTGCACGGCGGTGCTGTCGGGCAGGAAGGTGCCAGGCAGCAGGAAATAGGCGGTGCCGGCGATGCCGATCGCGAAGGCCACCGGCATGCCGATCACGATCAGCGTCAGCGCGAGGATCAGGATCAGGGCGGAAATCACAGCAGGTCCTCCGAGCTGTGCCCGGCGGCGAGGCCGGGCGCGTGACCGGGGGCCCGGTCGGTGCCGAGCGCGCCGAGATCGGGCAGCACCGGCTCGAACGCCGCGTTCAGCCCCAGCGAGAGCACGCGCCGCGTCAGCGTCAGCGCCAGCAGCACCGCCCCCACCGGCAGGGCCAGCGTGACCAGCCCGTAGGAGAGCCCCGAGCCGCCGAGCTCGCGCTGCCAGTTGCCGATCGCGAGGTCCCACCCGAGATAGGCGAGAAAGCCCAGGAACGGCATGATCAGAACGAGGCTCACCAATGACAGCAACCGGCGGCCGCCCGGCGGCAGCAGATCCGGCAGCGCCGAGACGCGGATCGCTTCGCCGCGCTTCATGGCAAGATCGGCGCCCAACATGCAGGTCCAGATCAGGAAGAGCTGCGCGAATTGCGGCGCCGAGGTCACCGGCGCGCCGATGCTGCGGCCGATCCCGGCGGTCAGGACGGCGGCCACCGTGCCGATCAACGCGATCAGCGCCAAGGCCTGCTCGATACCGTCATAGAGTTTCCAGAAGATCATCCTCGCCCTCCCCGGCGCGGCTGGTTTTCGACCCCCGGCACCGTGGCGCCGGGGGCCTCGGACTTAATCCGCCGAGGGCAGATAGGGGGCCAGCGCCTCGCGCGCCTCGACCAGGCCGACCTTCTCGTAGACCACGTCGACGCGGTCGCGGAACGGCGCGATATCGACCTCGTTGAACGCGACGCCGGCCGCCTCCATCTCGCCTTGCACCTCGGCCAGCTTCGCCACCGTCTCGCGCGTGGCCTCTTCGCCGGCGGCCTTCAGCTCCTCGGTGACGATCGCCTGAAGATCCTCGGGCAGCGCGGCGAACCAGCTCTCGGAGGTGGCGAGCCCGGTGAAGAGCTGGATGTGGTTGGTGAAGGCGACGTTGTTCGACACCTCGTGCAGCTTGATGCCATAGGCCCCGGTGAGCTGCGCCTCCGCCCCGTCCACCGCGCCGAGCTGCAGCGCCGAATAGACCTCGGACCATGCCATCGGCGCGGGCGTGGCCCCCATCGCCTCGACCGTCGCGACCCAGCCCGGCGCGTCGATGGTGCGCACCCGGACGCCGTTCAGATCCTCGGGCGTCTCGACCTTGTCTTGGGTGAACATCTGCCGGGTGCCCTGAAACCAGTTGTAGTTCAGGAGCCGGATGCCGGATTGCTCGGCCAGCTCCTCGACCCATTCCTCGTAGACCGGGCTCTCGGTGATCGCGGCATATTCGGTGTAGTCATTGACCAGGTAGGGCGCGGCGAGAATGCCCAGCTCGGGCAGGAACGGCGCGAGCCGGCCGGCATCGACCAGCGCCGCGATCGGCGCGCCGGCACGGATCTGTTCGAGCACGTCATTGTCCTCGCCAAGCTGCGAGGAGGGGTAGATCGTCACCTCCATCCGGCCCTCGGAGCGTTCCTCGATCCGCTCCTCGGCGCCCTGCATCGCGATGACCAGCGGGTCCTGCAGCGTCTGCGAGGTCGACAGGTTCAACGAGTATTCCTGCGCCGTGGCGGCGCCCGCCGACAGGGCGGCGATGGTGGCAAGCGCGGTGGTGATGCGGTGGTTCATGTAAGGTCCTCCTCCTTGTGAACATCTTGGTCTCGCGGCGTGGCATCCCGTCCGAGCGGCCAGAGCCCGGCGCGGCCGCCCTCGGTCAAGAACAGCGCGAGATGGTAAAGCAGCCGGCTCAGCGCCTCGGGCCAGAGCACCCGGCCCTGCCCGTCGAGGCGGTTGACCCAGAACGGGTCGGGCCCGGCCGCGACGTAGCGCGCGAAGATCAGGTCGAGCAGCGCCAGCGCCCGCACCGCATGGTCGGCACCGCCGGTTTCGGCATGCAGGTCGGCATAGAGCTTGCCCGCCTCGGTCAACGGCCAGAGCAGGTGATCGGGCTCGGTCACAACGCCATCGTCCGAGACCGCGTCAAAAGGCGCTCCGGCCAGCAAACCGTCCCGGCGCAGCCCGTGCGCCTCGACGAAGCGCTGCATCAACGCGGCCGTCGCGACCGCCGCCGGATCGCCGCCCATCGCCGCGAAGCGACGCAGCAGCCAAGCCCATTCGTACTGGTGCCCCGGCTCGCGGCGCCGGCCATCGGCCGTGTCGATCGGGGCGAGATCGTGGCCGGTGAACTCGCGGATCGCGCCAGTATCGGCATCGAGGAAATATCGCAGCCCGACCTCTACCAGACCGGCCGCGCGGTCGCGCCACACCGCCTCGCCGGTCATCTCGTGGGCCTGAAGCAGCGCCTCGATCATGTGCATATGCGGGTTCTGCGCCCGCAGATCGCCGGGCCGGGGCCCGCGCGCCGCCATCGCGTCATCTTCCCACAGCGCGCCGGTCGCGGGATCGGTGAGGCGCGTCGAAATGAAGTTCCAGCACGCCTCGATCCGCCCCTCGGGCACCGCCCCGGGGGCCGCGCGGCGCAAGGTCACCAGCGCCAGCAGGGCGAAGGACTGGTCATAGGTCCGGCGCAGCGCGTGTTCGGGGACGGCGCTCAGCGCGCCCGAGGCCAGCGCCGCGACGCGGTACCCGCCGTCCTCGTCGCGCAGCGCCGTGTCGAGATAGCGATGAACCGCGATGGCGGCCTCGCGCATCCATGGCGCGCCGGTCGCCAGATGCAGATGCGCGAAAGTGAAGACGAGCCGCGCCTGGGTCAGCGTCGTGCGCTCGGGCGAGGGCAAGGGTTTGCCCGGCGCCTCGAGCCGTTCGGCCACCGCGCCGCTGTCGCCTTGTGCCAGTTCCAGCCACCTCGACAGGGTATCGAAGAGGAAATCGCCGACGCGCCGGGCCGCGACCGGGTCGTCGCGACCGGCATCGATTGTCCGATCAGCGGTCATCGCGGCCCCCCTTTGGATGCATCCCGGTGCCAGATCCGGGTTTCGGGCAGGTCGATGATCGCCCCATGCGCCGCGATCACCCGCGCGGCCATGGCGGTTCCGGCCCGCGCCGCCTCCACCGGCGCGACGCCGTTCAGCCGGGCCGCGAGATAGCCGCCGTTAAAGCTGTCGCCCGCGCCGGTGGCGTCGACCACTTCGGCCGCTGGCGGCACCGGCATGACCGTCGTCCCGCCCTCCGAGAGAAGCGTGACCGGCCCCGCCCCGTCCTTGACCGCCACCTCGCCCGCCCCGGCGGCGGCATAGCGTCGGGCGCAGGCAGCGGGATCGGCGTCACCGAACCAGCGCGCCTCGTCATCGAAGCTGGGCAGCGCGATGTCCGAGATCGCCGCGGCGGAAGTGATCGCGTCGCGCATTACGGCCTCGTCCGACCACAGGGCAGGACGGATGTTGGGATCGAAGGCGATGCGGGCCCTGCCCTGTCGCGCGGTGCGCAGCGCATCGAGCAGCCGCACCCGGCCCTCGGCCGGCAGGATCGCCAGCGTGATCCCCGACAGGTAGATCATCCGCGCATTCCGCATCGCGGTCCGCAGCGCCGCTTCGTCATCGGCGAGGGCACGCGCCGCCGAGGTATCACGCCAGTAGGTGAAGGCCCGGTCCCCGTCCCGCTGCTCGATCATGTAGAGACCGGGACGCCGGTCGGGTATCCGCCGGATCGCGTCCGTGGCGATGCCCGCGCCGTCGAGGAAGGCCACGATCCGGTCCGAGAAGCCGTCGGTCCCGAGCGCGGTGAAATAGCCCACCGGCCCGTCGGCGGGGTCCAGCCCGGCGCGCGCGTACCACAGCGTGTTGAGCGTGTCCCCGGCGAACCCCATGCGCCAGTAGCCATCCTGCCCGCCCGACATCTCGATCATGCATTCGCCGATCGCGAGAAGCTGCATCATGCCACCTCGCTCGCGATGGCGGCGGCCATGCCCTGCGCCAGCATGTTGCTCAGATTTTCCGCCGCCTGCGCCTCGAACGCCCCGTCGAGGAGCTCGGCGGGGGTCAGACCCGGCAGCCGCAGCAGCCCGGCGATCAGCGCCCGCGCATCATCGCCCGCCGCCTCGACGACCGCTGCGATCTCGGCCTCGCGCGGGTCGCGCAGGGCGTAGCGTCCCCCTGCCTCGCCCCGGCCCAAGCAGTAGCGCGCCCAGGCCGCGGTGGCGAAGGCGAAGGGGCGCAGATCCTGTTCCGCGAGTTGCGCGTCGCAGGCCGGACCGAAGATGCGCTGCGGCAGCTTCTGGCTGCCATCCATCGCGATCTGGTAGGTTTCGTGCGCGATCGCCGGGTTGGCGAAACGCGCGGCAAGCTCATCGCCATAGGCCGCAAGGTCGATGCCGGGCAGCGGATCGAGCGTCGCGGCCGCCGCCGTGATGTGGCGCCGTGCCAATGCCGCGAGTTTCCGGTCGGCCATCGCGTCGCGCACCAGCGCATGGCCCGAGATGAACCCGGCATAGGCGATCAGCGAATGCGCCCCGTTCAGCATCCTGAGCTTCATCCGCTCGTAGGGCGCGACGTCGCGGGCGAAGATCGCGCCGCCCGCCGCCCAGTCGGGGCGGCCCTGCGGAAAGCGATCCTCGATCACCCATTGGCAGAAGGGCTCGGTCTCGATCGCCGCGGCATCCTCGAAGCCGGTCAGGCGGGCCGCGAGCGCGAGCGTCGCCTCGGTCGCCGCCGGGGTGATGCGGTCGACCATCGAGGACGGGAAGGCCACCTCGCGCGCGATCCAGTCGGCGAGGTCGGGATCGATCCGACGGGCAAAGCCCACCACGCCACCACGCAGCAGCGCACCGTTCTCCGGCAGGTTGTCGCAGCACAGCACGGTGAAGGGTACGTGTCCCGCCGCGCGCCGCCGCCGCAGCCCCTCGACCAGCAACCCCAGCACGCCACGCGGCGCGGCCGGGCTTTCGAGATCGGCCGCGACATCCGGATGCGCCGGATCGGCGTCGGGACCGCCCCGGTCGACGCCATAAGCCTTTTCGGTGACGGTCAGCGTGACGATGCGGATCGCCGGATCCGACATCGGCCCGAGCACCGCCTCTGGCGCCCCGCGCGCCGCGATCACCCGGTCGATCGCACCGATCACCCGCGCCCGGTCGCCCTGCGCGCCGCGCTCGATCAGCGTGAACAGCCCGTCCTGCGATGCCAGCGCCTCGGCCAGATCGGCCGAGCGCAGGCTGACACCTGCGATGCGCCAGTCGCCGCCTGAGGCCGCCAGCGCCGCGTCGGTGATCGCCGCCTGATGCGCGCGATGGAAGGCGCCCGCCCCGAGATGCAGGATACCCACCCCATGCGCAGCCGGGTCGTAGTCGGGGGCCGCGCCCTCGGGCAGCTGTGCCAATACGCTGCGCGACAGCCGCGTCATGGCCGCAGCCCATGTTCGGCATGGCCGAGCGCGGTCATGATGCCGCGCAGCTCGGCCAGCCCCTTGAGCCTCCCGATCGCCGGGTAGCCTGGCTGGGCCCGGCGCTTCAGGTCGTCGAGGATGTCCTGCCCGTGATCGGGGCGGAACGGGATCGAGACGTCGGCGCGGCCCTCTTCCCGGCGTCGCGCCTCCTCGCGCAGGACGGCGGCGATGAAATCCACCATGTCGGTATCGCCGCCCAGATGCTCGGCCTCGTGGAACGAGCAGGGCGTGCCGTCGCCTTCGCGCGCGACGTTGCGCATGTGCAGGAAATGCACCCGGTCGCCCAGCCGCGCCATCATGCCGGGGATGTCGTTGTCGGCCCGTGCCCCGAGCGAACCCGAGCAGAGCGTGATCCCATTGGCGCGCAGGTCCACCGCCTCCATAACGGCGCAGTAATCCGCCTCGGTCGACATGACGCGCGGCAGGCCCAGCAGCGAGAATGGCGGATCGTCGGGGTGACAGCAGAGCCGCAGCCCCAGCCTTTCGGCCTCGGGCGCCACCTCCGAGAGGAAATCGATCAGGTGGCCGCGCAGCGTCTCGGCGCGCATCCCCGCATATTCGGCCAGATGCGCACGCACGTCCTCGAGGGTGAAATGCTCGGCGGCCCCCGGCAGGCCGAAGACGACATTGGTGGCCAGACGGCGGCGCGTGTCATCATCCATCCGCGCGAAACGCTCGGCCGCGATCTCGGCCACGCCCTCTGGAAAGCTCTCGGCCGCGCCGGGACGCCTCAGGATATGGATATCGAAGGCCGCGAAGTCGTGCAGGTCGAAGCGCATCGCCGTGCCGCCATGCGCGACGCGGTAGGCAAGATCGGTGCGGGTCCAGTCCAGAACCGGCATGAAGTTGTAGCAGATCACCTCGATGCCGGCCTCGGCGAGATTGGCCATGCCTTGCTTGTATGCCGCGATATGGGCACGCCAGTCGCCGGACTGCTTCTTGATGTCCTCGGAAACGGGCAGGCTCTCGACCACCTCCCAGGCAAGACCGGAGGCGGAGCCGTCGGCTCGCGTGGCGATCTCGCGCTGCCGCTGCTCGATCTCTTCCAGAGGCCAGGCCACGCCGGTGGGCATGTGGTGCAACGCCGAGACCACGCCCTCGACCCCGGCCTGCATCATGTCGTCGATGCCGACCCCGTCCTTCGGCCCGAACCAGCGCCATGTCTGCCGCATAACGGATCTCCCTCCCAATCGCCGGCGAG
>Ga0310345_10000970_pt1 | contig 34976 bp, 51 predicted proteins | sample HC15DNA20500_MG_FD_204667 | JGI IMG/M metagenome (GOLD analysis project Ga0310345, IMG submission 204667) | Marine microbial communities from station ALOHA, North Pacific Subtropical Gyre - HC15-DNA-20-500_MG | ecosystem: Environmental > Aquatic > Marine > Oceanic | place: Pacific Ocean: North... | reverse complement strand
CAGCGACGGGGCGCTGGGGGCCCTGCGGCTCGCGCTCGCGCTGCGCGCTCGCTGGCCGCCCGCTGCCGCGGGATCGAACGACTCGAGTGGCGCGTGCGGCGACCTCGCTGCGCTCGTCGCCGGCCATCGCCCAACGGCGCGCGAGGTGACGGCATCGTGCTCACCCTTCCGGCCGCCCGCTGATACGCGACCGCGGAACGGAGCGGGCTCGTGCCCGCCCGTGGTCTCTGGCGAGTCGACTGCGTGAGGGGCGTTCAGGCGGGGTGGGTCAGGCGGGCGAAGTTCTGGAGGATGCGGACGCCGTGGGGGGAGGGGGCGACGCGCGCGAGGAGGGCTTCGGGGTCGAGGCCTTCTTCGCGCAGGATCTCGCGGCGGGCCTCGAGGTAGGCGCGGATGACCTCGTGGTCCCACTCGGGGTGGAACTGGACGCCCCAGACGCGGTCGCCGATGCGGTAGGCCTGGTGGGGATCCATGTCGTTGCGGCCGAGCGCGACCGCGCCGTCCGGCAGGCCGAGCACCTGCTGGCGGTGCGACGAGCTGACCCGGAGCGTCTCGGGCAGGCCCTCGAAGAGCGGATCGGCCCGACCGACGTCGGTGAGCGCGACGTCGATGGCGCCGATCTCGCGGCCGCGGCGGTTGGGGCCCACCTCCCCGCCCAGCGCGTCGGCGAGGAGCTGGTGGCCGTAACAGATGCAGAGCATCGGCACGTCCGCCTCGAGCGCCTTCACGAGCCACTCGCCCGTGCGCTCGCTCCAGTCGAGCCGGTCGGTCACCAGCGCGCTCGAGCCGGTCACGACGACGCCGCGGAGCGAGCCCGGATCGGGCAGGGACTCCCCCGCTTCGACCGCGACGGTCTCGACGTCCGGCAGCCCGAGGCCGGCCTCGATCCAGTCCTCGTAGTCGCCGCGCTCGGCCGCGAGGTGGGGCATGGTGGAGCCGGTCTTCACGATGAGCAGCGTCATGCGCGCATCGTGGGGCCGGCGCGCAGCGGCGTAAAGGCGGCCGGACGTTGACGATTCGGGCGCGAACAGACAGAACGAGGGGCGTGACCGCCCCCGCCGCCGCGGCGTGCCAGAACCATCCGGAGCGCGAAGCGATCGGGATCTGCGTCGAGTGCCGCGCGCGCATCTGCAGCGAGTGCGTCACGAAGGTGGACGGCATCAACTACTGCGTCGCCTGCTACGCCGCCCTCGCCGAGCGCGGGGCCCGCCGCCGCGCCTCCGAGGGGCGAGCCAGCTCGACCTGGGTCGCGGCGCTGGCCGCCCTCGGGCTCCTGCTGGTGACCACGCTGCTGACCTGGGGGCTCCTCGAGGCGGCGCTGCCGGGGGGCTCGTGAGCGTCCGGGAGCTCGGCCGCGTGGGTCCGGTCGGCGCCCTCGACCGGGCGATCGCGCAGGTGAGGGAGGGCGGCTTCGAGCGCGGCGGCAGCGCGCTCCTCGGCGGCGGCGCGCTCGCGGCCATGCTCCTCGGCATCTACTACGTGGAGCGCATCGAGGGCGTGCACGGGGTGCGCCCGCTGCTCGCGCTCGGCCTGGTGCTCGCCTGGTGGGTGCGCGCATGGCTCGTCGGCCGCTCCAGCCGCGCGTACGTGCGCGCCACCTGGGACGCGCCGCTGCCCGAGGACGCCGGGCGCCCCGTGGACGTGCTCCGGACCGCGCTGGTGGTGGGGCTGGGGCTCTGGCTCTGGAGCTGGCTGCTCGTGGCCGGCAGCCTGCTCGGCCCGTTCGGGGTGCTGGTCTTCGTGCCCTTCTTCGCGCTGCGGGGCGCGGTGGCGCCGTCCTGGATCGCGCGGGCGGCCTGCGAGCGACAGGGCGGCTTCCGTGCGTTCTTCGCGGCCTTCGGTGACTCCGGCTCGCGGCGGGCCACGGGGGTGGCCGTCGAGGGCCTGGTGCTCGCGGGCGCGGTCGGGCTGTTCACGAACCTGTTCATGGTGACCGGGGTGCTCGTGCTGCTCCTCCGGAGCTTCCTCGGCTTCGAGGTCGCGACGGTCGAGACGTTCCTGTCGGCGGGGAACACCTTCGTGGTGCTCTGCGTCGCGGCGGTCGCGCTCGTGCTGCTCGAGCCCCTCCGAGCCGCGCTCAGCGCCTCGGCCTGGGTGGACGCGCGGGTGCGCGCGGAGGGCCTGGATCTCCGGGCCGCGATCGACGCCGCGCGGGCCCACGTCAGCCGGGGCCGGAGGGAGCGCGCCGCGGCCGCCGCCGCCGCCGCCGTGGCGCTGCTCGCGTCGCTGCTCCCCTCGGGGGTGGCGTGGGCGCAGGACGACTTTCCTCCGCCGCCCGAGATGAGCGAGCTGCCCGCGCCGGCGCGACCCGACGCTCCGGTCGCGGGCGCGGCCGAGCCGCCGGCGCCGATCACGGTGTCCCTCGAGGACCGGGACGTCGCGGTGCGGGAGGACGTGGACGCGATCCTCGCGCAGGACGAGTTCCGCGAGTTCGAGGACCACCGCGGGGAGGGGGTGGCGGATCTGCTCGAGCGCGTCTTCGAGTGGCTGTTCCGCGATCGCGACGTCGACGTGCAGCCGCCGCGACCGTCGGGGCTGCCGGACCTCCCGCTCCCCGGCCCGACCTTCTTCATCGTCGTGGCGGTGGCGCTCCTGCTCGTCGTGCTCGCCTATCTGTTCGCGACCCGGCGGCGCGGCGACGAGGCGGCGGCGGAGGCCGAGCGCGCGGCGGTCACGCGCGAAGACATCCGCGAGCGCCCGCCGGCGTCGTTCCTCGACGAGGCGGCCGCGCTGGCCGCGGCGGGGGAGCTCCGCGCCGCGCTCCGGGCGCTCTACCTGGCGACCCTCGTCTCGCTGGATCGGCGGCGCCTGATCGCGTTCGACCCGCACCTGACCAACTGGCAGTACCTCCGCCAGATGCCGCGCGGCGAGCTCCGCACCGCGTTCCGCGAGTTCACCCGGCTGTTCGATCACAAGTGGTACGGGCACGAGCCCACCACCGCCGACGACTACGCGCGGTGCCGCACGCTGGCCACGGAGATCGTGGAGCGAGCCACGGAGCGGGCGGCGTGAAGACGATCGCTCGCCGCGCCCTGATCGGGGCGCTCGTCGTGCTCGGCCTCGGGGTGTCGGGGATCATGTGTCAGCGGGTCGGCGCCCGAGGGCGATACGTCGCCGCGTACAGCACCTACGGCTCCGGACCCGAGGGCACCCGGGGGCTCTTCCTCCTGGCCGAGCGCATGGGGGCGAGGCCGCAGCGCTGGGCCGAGGACCTCGGTCGCCTCCCCGAGGGCGGCGGCGTGCTCGTGGCGCTCGGCGCGTGCGAGACCTGGCTGCGCCGGCCGCTCTCGCGCCTCGAGCGCGAGAACCTGAAGGCCTGGGTGGAGTCGGGCGGGGTGCTCCTCGTCGCCGGCGCGCCCGGCTACGTGCAGCGCTCCGACTTCGGCGTCTCCATCGACGGCGACTGCGGCGAGCCCACCGGCCTGATCCGGATGCTGGAGGACCGCGAGCAGGGGCCGCGCAAGGAGACCGAGGAGGACGACACGCAGCTCGAGGATCTCCCGGGCATGTTGCGGGAGGAGCCCGAGCGGGCGTGGGACGAGGTCGCGGACGACGGCGACATCCCGATGGCGCACGGCGCGTGGCCGGTCGGCGAGCCGGTGGTCGGGCTGCCCTGGGTCGGTCTCCGGCAGCCGCGGCGCGTGCGGGTGGACGAGAGCCGCTCGCATCACACCCTCCTGCGCCTCGACGGCCCCGAGGGGCGGCCGGTCGGCGTCCGGGTCGACGTGGGGGAGGGCGCGGTCGTGGCGCTCGGCTCGGCGAGCATGTTCCAGAACCGCGATCTCTCGAGCCAGAGCGGCGGGCTCCTGTTCGCCCGGCTCCTCCGCGAGCTCGCGCCGCGCGGCCCGGTGCTCTTCGACGAGTACCACCTCGGCATCGGCGAGCAGCGCGGCATGATGCGCTACCTGCGGCAGGTCGGGCTCGGCGCCCTCGTGGTGCAGGTCCTCTTGCTCATCCTCTTCCTGGTGTGGCGGCACGGGGCGCGCTTCGGAGGGACGCGCGCGCCGGCGCCCCCGGAGCCGGCCGGCACCGCGAGCTACGTCGAGGGCGTGGGCACGCTCTACGCGAAGGCGAAGGATCCGGGGGGCGCGATGGGCATCCTGGCCCGGCGCGCCTTCGAGCGCATCGCGGCCCATCACCACCTCGACGCCAAGGACGGGGCGCGCCTCGCGGAGGCGCTCGAGGCGCGGCACCGCGCGGACGCGGCGGAGGCGGTCAGGGCCATCGACGCGCTCGCGTCCGACGGCAGCGGCAGCCTCGCGAAGCTCGCCGAGCGGCTCGACGCGGAGCTCGCCAAGGCGATCGCGTAGACAACCCGCCCCGGTCTCTGTAGAACCGGCCCGCATCCATGGAGCAGATTCAGGAGCTCAGGACCCTGCGCGACGCCCTCTTCGGCGAGGTGGGGAAGGTGATCGTCGGCCAGGAGGAGACGATCGAGACGATGCTCGTGGCGCTGCTCGCGCAGGGCCACGTGCTGCTCGAGGGCGTCCCCGGGACCGCCAAGACGCTGATGGTCCGGACGATGGCCGCCGCGCTGGACCTCGGGTTCGGCCGCGTGCAGTTCACGCCGGACCTCATGCCGAGCGACATCCTCGGCACCAACGTCTTCGACTTCAAGCAGGGCAGCTTCCGGCTCACCAAGGGGCCGATCTTCACCGAGCTGCTCCTCGCCGACGAGATCAACCGCGCGCCCGCCAAGACGCAGAGCGCGCTGCTCGAGGCGATGCAGGAGCGGCAGGTCTCGATCGACGGTCAGCGCCACCCGCTGAGCGAGGACTTCACCGTCTTCGCCACCCAGAACCCGGTGGAGCAGGAGGGGACCTATCCGCTCCCCGAGGCGCAGCTCGATCGCTTCCTGGTCAAGATCCAGGTCGGCTACCCGACGGTGGAGGAGGAGGACCGGATCCTCGCCCAGGCCAGCGTCGGCGTCGGCTCGGTCGACGTGGGGCAGGCGGGCATCGCGCCCGTCGCGGATCGCGAGAGGCTGCGCCGCATCCGGGCCCTCGCGCGCGACGTGACGGTGGAGGACGGCGTGCGACGCTACATCCTCTCGCTCATGCGCGCGACGCGCGAGACGCCGATGATCCTCCTGGGCGCCGGACCGCGCGCGGGCGTGCATCTGATGGTCGCGTCGCGCTGGTTCGCGGCGCTCGACGGTCGCGTGTTCGTCACCCCGGACGACGTGCAGCGCGCGCTGCACCCCGTCATCTGCCACCGGCTCGTGCTCGCGCCGGAGGTGGAGCTCGACGGGCTCGGGCCCGAAGAGGTCATCGACCGCGTCTCGACCACCGTCGAGGTCCCCCGGTGACCGACCGCCGGGCCAAGATCGTGCCCGGCGCGCGTCTCGTCCCGTTCGCCCTCGGAGGCCTCCCGCTCGCGGCCGCGGACATGGGGACCGGGCTCGGGCTGGGGGCCGCCGTCGCCTACGACGCGGTGCTGCTCGGCCTCGCCGCGGTGGAGGCGCGCGGGCTCGCCCGCGACTGTCCCGCGGCCGAGCGACGCATGGACGCCCGGCTGGTCGTCGGCGTGGAGAACACCATCCAGGTGCGACTCCACAACCCGACGAAGCGGACGCTGAAGGTCACCGTGCGCGACGACCTCCCGCCCGGCTGGGAGGCGACGCCGGACGAGCTGACGGTGGAGCTGCCGCCCTTCGCGCGCCGGGAGGTGAGCTACGTCGTGGTCCCGCCGAAGCGAGGGCGCTTCACGTTCGGGCGGCTGCACCTGAAGGTCGAGGGGCGGGCGAAGCTCGGCGCCTCGATCGTCAGCCTCGACGCGGAGGCGGAGGCGCGGGTGTTCCCGAACGTGCTCGGTCCGCGGCGCTACGAGCTCGCGGCGCGGCTCGGTGACCTCGCGAGCGTCGGGTTCCGGAGCATCCGCGCGAGCGGCGGCGGCGGTGAGTTCGAGCAGCTGCGCGAGTACGTCAGCGGCGACGCGTACCGGGACCTCGACTGGAAGTCGACGGCCAAGCGGCAGCGGCCCGTGACCCGCGTGTTCGAGCAGGAGCGGTCGCAGACCGTGCTGATCGCGCTCGACGCGGGGCGGATGATGGCGACGAAGCTCGGCGCGATCTCCAAGCTGGATCACGCGATCAACGCGGCGCTCCTTCTCAGCTGGGTGGCGCTGCGCAAAGGGGACCGGGTCGGGCTGGTGGTCTTCGGCGACCACGTGCACCAGTTCGTCCAGCCGGGGCGCGGCCCCGGGCAGTACCGCAAGCTCCTCGACGCCCTCTACGCGACCGAAGCGGAGGAGACCTTCGTGGACTTCCGGCGGCTCGTGGAGTTCGTGCAGGTGCGGGCGCGGAAGCGGGCGCTGCTGGTGATGTTCTCGGACCTGCTCGACGAGGCGCACGCGATGCCGCTCGCCGAGCACGCGGCGCTCCTCCGGCGGAAGCACCTCCCGGTCTGCGTGACCATGCACGACCCGGTCGCGGAGTCGCTCGCGGACGCGCCGGTCGAGGACGCCCGCGGGGCCTATCACCGGGCGGCGGCGGCGGACCTGCTACAGGAGCGCGAGGCGGTGAAGGCGCACCTGCGGAAGAGCGGGGTGTCGCTCGTGGAGGCGCCGCCGGGGGAGCTCGCGGTGGCCACGGTGAACCGCTACCTCGAGATCAAGGCGCGTCGGGCGCTATAGAGAAGCGTGCGCTTCGTTCTCGCGATGCTGCTGGCGGGCTGCGCCTCGGCGCCCGAGCCCGTGGTGGTCGACGTCGGCGGGGCGATCGCGCGCTGGGGTGCGGTCGAGCCGGAGGCGACATCGAGCCGCGTGGTGGCGAGGGAGGCGAGCACCCGCAGGACGCGGCCGTCGACGCGGCGCTGGACGGGCGGCCCGCGCATCGACCTCGAGCTGCACCGGGCGCCGCTCGCGGAGGCGCTGCGCTTCGTCGCCGAGCAGGCGGGCTACGGGATCGTGGTCGGCGAGGGCCTCCAGCGGCCGATCACCGTGTCGCTCCGTCGCGTGCCTGCGCTCGAGGCGCTCGCGCTGATCGCGGCCGCGCACCGGGTCGAGCTCGAGCGCGTCGGCCGCAACATCGTCGCGCGCCCTTTGTAGAGCGTCGACACGGGCGTACCTTCGCGCCCATGAGCGACCCTCTGAGCCAAGACGCGATCGAGAGTGCCCTCTCCAGCCTGCCCGGGTGGCGGCACGAGGACGACGCGCTGCAGAAGACCTTCGAGTTCGGCGCCTTCCCCGAGGCGATCTCCTTCATCACGCGCATCGCCTTCGAGGCCGAGCAGCGCGGGCACCACCCGGAGATCCGCAACGTCTACAGCACCGTCGAGATCGCCCTGAAGACCCACGACGCCGGCGACGTGGTCACCGACAAGGACACCGACCTGGCGCAGGTGATCGAGAAGATCTCCTGGATTTAGTCCCCGAACCCGGAGGAGGGGACGGAGTTAACTTGTGAACCTACGTAGGCCAAAGTCCTACCGCGGCCATCTGTAGGTCGAATGCCTACCTAAGTTCACAAGTTCACTCCGTCCCCAGGTCCCTATTCGGGGTGGATGGAGTCGACGAGGCGGCGGAAGGCGGGCTCGGCGAGCTCGACGGCGTCTTCGGGGCCGATGAGCTTGAAGAAGACGAGGCCGCGCTCGCCGGTGACGATCGCGCCGAGCATTCGCCAGCCTTCTTCTCGGGCGGGGCGGCTGGCGTCGCCGATGCGGCCGATGAAGGTGCCGCGGACGTCGAGGGTGGCCACCGGGAGGTCGTTGACCTCGCGCTCGGTGATCTCGGGGTCGCCGCCCTCGAACTGACCCGACCAGCGATCGAGGTTCGCGCGCACGTCTCCTCCGCCGCCGACGCTCGGGGGGAAGTGGCTGACGGTGAGCAAGGCGGCCGGGTGGTCCCGGACCTCGTACTCCGCCGCGCGCAGCTCGTGCCGGGGCCGGCGGTAGACCAGGGGCTCCTCGGCCGTCCAGCCGACGCCGCCGACGATCGGGCGGAACTCGGGCTGGGTCGACGGCGCGCTCCGCGGCTCGGTCGACCGCGTCGGCTCGTCCTCTCCACAGCCCAGCAGCGCGAGGGCCGCGCACGCCAGCCACCAGCGCCTCACAGGGCGAGCACTCCGGCGGCCTTCTCCATCAGCGCGACCCGCGCCTTGGTCACCGGGCTCGAGCCGTCGAGCATCGCCCGCGTCTCCTCGAGCACCTGCGTGAGCCCGAAGAGCTGCACGCCGTGGTCGACGGTCTTCTGTCCGCCCGGGAGCGGCGACTGCCACGCGGTCATCACGTCCGACTTCCCGTCCAGCAGCGCGTTGACCGCCGCGTGCCCGAAGCGGTTGGCCACCATGCGGTCGGCGAAGCTCGGGCTGCCTCCCCGCACGAGGTGCCCGAGCACCGTGGCCCGGATCGAGACGTCGCCGAGCGCGTCCCCGCAGGCCTCGGTCGCGAGGCGCACCAGCTTGGTGCAGGGGATCTCGACGCCCTCTGCCTTGAGGATCAGCACCCGCTGCTTGTCCCGGTCGTCGGCGAAGCTCTTGAGGATGAGCTCGGCCACGTCCCGGACCAGCTCCTCCTCGCTCCGCCCCTGCTCCCGGAACAGCGCCGCGTCCGCTCCCGCCGCGACCGCGCCCGCCATGCAGAGGTAGCCGCTCTGCCGGCCCATCACCTCCACCACGAAGGCCCGGCGGTGGGCGCGCGCGGTGTCGCTGATCCGGTCGCACGCCTCGACGATCGTGTTGAGCGCGCTGTCCACGCCGATGGCGGTGTTGGAGCAGCCGACGTCGTTGTCGATCGACGCGGGGATGCCGACCACCCGGCAGCCGTGCTCCGCGGCCAGCGCGTGCGCGCCGGTGAGCGACCCGTTGCCGCCGATGACCACGAGCCCGTCGAGGTGATCGTTCACCGTCTGCGCGGCCTGCGCGCGCCCGGCCTCTTCGTAGAACGCCTTGCAGCGCGCGGTCCCGAGGAAGCTGCCGCCGAGGCTCGCGCTCGTCTCGACCTCCTGGGTCGGCGTCAGCCCGCTCGGCGTCTCCCGGGTGAGGTCGCGGAAGCGGTGATCGAGCAGGCCCTGGTAGCCCCGCTCGACCCCGACCACGTGCACCCCGCGCCCCGCCGCCACCTTCACGACGGCGCGGACCGCGGCGTTCATGCCGGGGGCGTCACCCCCCGAGGTGAGCACCCCCAGCGGCACGTCACTCCTCCTCGTCCGACTCGGGCGCCTCGGCCTCGGGCAGCTCCGGCGGCTCGTCGATCTCGTCGAGGAAGCGACGCAGCAGGCCGTCGACCATGAGCTTGCGCTCGTCGTCGTCGATCGCGCCGTCGACGTACTTGGTGCGCACCTGCTGGTGCTTGATCCGGTACTGCCCGAGGATCGACTCGTAGCGCGCCTTCTGCGCCCAGATCTTACGGTGGTTCCGCGCGTAGAGCGCGCCCAGCGAGGCGATCGAGGCGCCGGTCAGGACGATGCCGATCGGGCCGCCGAGGAAGACGCGCAGGAGCACGACCACCGCCGCCGCGCCGGCCGCGCCGGTGAGCAGCTTCTTGCCGGTCCCCGGAGCGCGGACCTCGCCCCAGGCCACCTCCCACGCCTCGCGGGAGGCGAGCAGGAGCGCGATGAAGTTCGCCCGGTCGCCTCCCTTCTCCCAGTACGTCTTGATCGCCGCCTTCAGAAAGCCGTCGTACGAGTCGTACGCGGCCGCCTTCGGGTCCGCTGCCTCTTCGGTCATGGTCTGCACGGTACTCGAAGAACCGGCCCCGTCCCACACCTGTTCCACCCGCGGTCGGGCGTTAGACTTCCGGCGATGAACGCCCGTGTCTTGCCGCTGATCGCGGCGCTCCTCGTCAGCCCGCTCTCCGCTCGGGCCCAGGCGCCCTCCTCCTGCGCCGACCTCGACGCGTGTCGCGCGGCGCTCCGGAGCGGTCACTACGAGGTCGCCGAGCGCGGGCTCTCCTCGCTGCGGCGGGGCCGGGGTGGCGCCGAGGCCACCGTCGCGCTCGCCCGCCTGCAGCTCATCACGGGGCGCTACGCCGAGGCGGCCGAGCTCGTCCGACCGCTGTCGCAGCGCGGCGCAGCGCAGGTCGACGCCGCCACCGTGCTCGGCGAGGCCGAGATGGCGCGCGGCCGACTCGACGAGGCCCAGCGCGCGTTCGAGTCCGTCATCGGCGAGCCGGCCGCTCACCGAGCCCGCGTGATGCTCGGCCGGCTGCTCGTGCGCCGCGGTGAGGAGCGCGCCGCGCAGATGCCGCTGATGGCCCTCGTCCAGGCGTACAACGACGAGACGATCGGCGATCGAGACGCCGAGGGTCTCGCCTACGTCGCGATGGCCGCCGACATGCTCGACAGCCCGCACGACGCGAACGACGCGTTCCAGGCCTCCACGCGCGCCGATCCGACGCGGGTCGAGACGCAGCTCGAGTGGGCGCAGCTATTCTTGTCGCACTACGACACCGGGCACGCCGAAGAGAGCGTGCGCGCGGCCCTCCAGCACAACGAGCACCACCCCGTCGCCCGGGCGCTGCTCGCGCGCATCAAGCTGGAGCAGTCGCTCGACTTCGTGGCCGCGGCGGCCGAGCTCGAGCGCGCCGAGGCGGTGAACCCGAACCTCCCGATGATCCACGTGACCCGCGCCGGGGTGGCGATCCGCGACATGGATCTCGAGGCGGCCGAGCGACACCTCGAGCGGGCCCTCGCGATCGATCCGACCGACCTCGAGGCCCTGAGCGTGCGCGCGGCCCTCCGCTTCCTGCAGGACGACACCCGAGGCTACCAGCGGGCGGTCCGCGCCGTGCTCGACCTGAACCCGCGCTTCAGCGAGCTCTACACCATCATCGCGGAGTACGCGGACTGGGAGCACCGCTACCCGCAGATCGTGGAGATGGCGCGCGAGGCGCTGCGGATCGACCCGACCGACGCGCTCGCCCACGCGACCCTCGGCATCAACCTGCTCCGGATGGGCGAGGAGGAGGAGGGCCTGGCCGCCCTCCGCGAGGCGTGGCGACGCGATCGCTTCAACGTGCGCGTCTACAACCTGCTCAACCTCTTCGAGGACGTGCTCACGGCCGAGTACGAGACGGTCGAGGCGGGCCCGCTCATCCTGCGCATGCACCGCGAGGAGATCCCGGTGATGGGCCCCACCGCCACGTCCGTCTTGCGGGCCGCGTGGGACGACATGCGGCGGCGCTACGGCTTCACGCCCACCACGCCGGTGCACGTCGAGATGTTCTCGAACGACGAGCACTTCAGCGTGCGCACGAGCGGCCTGCCCAACATGGGCGTGCAGGGCGTCTGCTTCGGGCAGGTCGTCACCGCGCTGTCGCCTCGCGCGGGCCCGTTCAACTGGGCGCAGATCACCACCCACGAGCTGGCCCACGTCTTCCACATCCAGCTGAGCCGGAACCGGGTGCCGCGCTGGTTCACCGAGGGGCTCGCCGAGTACGAGACCATCATCGCCCGGCCGGAGTGGCAGCGGGAGCAGGACCACCGGCTCTGGCTCGCGCTCGAGTCCGGCCGCGTGCCGCCCCTCCGGCAGCTGAATCACGCGTTCACCCACGCCCGCAACGCGGAGGACGTCACCGTCGCCTACTACGGCAGCTCGATGCTGGTGAAGTACATCGCCGAGCGCTTCGGCTTCGACCGGACGGTGCGCATGCTGCGCGAGTGGGGCGCGGGGCGCTCGACCGAGGAGGTCATCCAGCGCTCGCTCGGGGTGGACATCGACACCCTCGACGCGGACTTCCGGCGCCACACCCGGGAGCGACTCGCCGCCCGGGCCGACGACTTCGCGGTGGATCTGGGCGCGCACACGGACCTCGAGGCGGCGCGGCAGCGGGTCGCCCAGCACCCGGACGACGCCGAGGCCCACGCGGCGCTCGGCGCGGCGCTCCTGATCCAGGGCCAGGCCGACGAGGCCCGGGCGGCGCTCCGCGAGGCGTTCATCCGGGAGCGCGCGCAGCCGCTCGCGCGCTTCGTCGCCGCGCGCCTGGCGCTCGCGCGTCGGCAGCCGCGCACCGCGCTCGGCGACCTGCGCATCCTCATCGAGAGCGGCCGCGACGGCTACGAGGTCCGGCTGCTCCAGGCCCGGGCCGCGCTGGCGCTGCGCAACGCGCGGCTCGCCCGAGAGGCGCTGGAGGCGGCCGCCCGCATCGACGCCGGGCGGCCGGAGGCGTGGGATGGTCTGTACGAGCTCGCCGGCCGGCTGAACGAGCCGACGCTCCGGCAGCGCGCGCTGCGCGCCTACGTGGACATCGATCAGCACCACTCGGCCCGGAACTTCGAGCTGATGCAGGCGCTCGCCGAGCAAGGCGACTGGGACGGCGTGCGCGAGTACGGGCTGCGCGCGGTCTACGTCGATCCCCTCAACCCCGAGGCGCGGCGGCTCTACGCCGAGGCGCTGGTGCGGGCCGGCGACGGGCGCGAGGCGCTCGCGCAGGCCGACCTCGCGCTGGCGGCCGAGCCGGAGCAGCCGGGCCCCGCGCACCTGACCCGGGCGCGGGCGCTCGTGGCGCTCCGGCGCGCGCGCGAGGCGAGGGCCGCGGCCGACGCGGCGGTGCAGGCCGACCCGTCCCTCGCCGACGCGGCCCGAGAGGTCCTGGCGCGATAGACTCGCCGATGATGCGCAAAGGGCCGCGCTTCTCGATCCCCACGCGGATCTTCCTCAGCATCGTCCTCGTGCTCGGCGCGTTCGGGGCGGTGAGCGCGGCCAGCCTGTACCAGCACCAGCGCACCGCCGACCGGCTGCGGCTGCTGCACGAGGGCTACCTGCCGCTCGCCCTCACCCTCGGCCAGGCGCGCGCCGACCAGAACCTCTTCACCATCGAGCTCGACAGCCTCGAGAGCGAGCGGGACCCGACCGGCACCCTCTGGTGGCTCGAGCGAGCCCGCCGGGTGCGCCCGAACATCGTGCAGAGCGCGATGCGCGCGGTGGAGCGCGCGGAGTCGCTCGAGCCCTCACCCGAAGACGCGGCCCACCTGGCCGAGGTGCGCGGCGAGCTCGAGGCGATCGGCGAGGCGTTCGCCGCGGCGGAGGCCGACTTCGAGGAGCTGTTCGCGGCGCTGCGCCGCCAGGACGTCGAGGGCTCCCGCGAGAAGGTGGAGGCGCTCCGGCGGCACGAGCAGCGCACCTCGCGCCGGCTCCGCGGCGCCTGGGGCTCGGTGCAGGATCGCATCGCTCAGACGAGCCGGACCGCCGCCGAGCAGGAGCGGCAGTTCCTCTACCTCGTCGCCGGGCTCGTGATGGCGGCGCTCTTCCTCGGGCTCGTCGTGCTCTGGTGGTCGCAGCGCCTCCTCGCGCCGCTGCCGCGCCTGCAGCGCAGGGTCGTCGCGGTCGCGCAAGGCGACCTGACGGGCAAGATCGCCCCCGCGCGCGACGACGAGATCGGTCAGCTCACCGTCGAGTTCGAGCGCATGGTCGACGCGGTCGGCGCGCGCGATCGGCAGCTCCGCGACGCGGCCGAGACCCTGCGCGAGCTCCAGCGCATGCAGGAGCAGATCGTCGCCGGTCTCCGGGCGGGCGTGGTCGTGGTCTCGGAGCGCGGCGAGGTGCGCTCGGCCAACCGCGCGGCCGCGGCGGTGGTCGGCATCGACCGGACGCACCTCGAGCTCCCGCTCGAGCGGACGGGGCTGGCGGAGCGGCTCCCGGGGCTCTCCGACGCGATCGACGCGGTGGCGGCGGGCGGGGAGCGCGCGTCGCTCGTCGCCGCGCCGCTGCGGGTGTCGGACGAGGAGACGAGGTTCCTCGACGTGCTCGTCACGCCCTTCGGCACCGACGAGCCCGAGGGCCCCCGCCGCGCCGTGCTGGTGGTGGCCGACGACGTGACCGAGGAGCTGCGCACCAAGCAGCGCCTCATCCAGACCGAGCGGCTCGCGGCGATCGGGCGCATGGCGGCGCACGTCACCCACGAGGTGCGCAACCCGCTCTCGAGCATCGGGCTCAACGTGGAGCTGCTCGAGGAGGAGCTCGAGGACGCCGGCGCCGAGCCGCGCGCGCTGCTCCGGGCCATCCAGCGCGAGATCGACCGCCTCACCGGGGTGACCGAGGAGTACCTGCGGCTCGCCCGGCTGCCGGCGCCGCGCCTCGAGCCCGAGCAGCTGGCCGACATCGTGCTCGAGGTGGGCCGCTTCGTGGCCCGCGAGTTCGAGACCTCGAACGTGACCCTCGAGGTCGACGTCGACGAGACCCAGCCCGACGTCGCCGCCGACGAGCCGCAGATCCGTCAGGCCTTGCTGAACCTGCTGCGCAACGCGCGCGAGTCGATGCCCGACGGCGGCGTCGTCTCGCTCGAGTGTCTGCCGCTCGACGGAGGCGTCGTGATCCGGGTCTCCGACCAGGGCGAGGGGATCCCGCCGGACAAGCGCCCGCACATCTTCGACCTCTTCTACTCGACCAAGGAGCGAGGCACCGGGCTCGGACTGCCGCTCACCATGCAGATCGTCGCCGCCCACGCCGGCACGATCCGCTGTGAGGACGCCCCCGGCGGAGGCACGGTGTTCACGCTCTGGTTCCCGAAGGCGAGCGACGAGCGCGCCTCGGAGGAGATCGCGCTGACGGGTGAAGTGTAGAGGCGGGTGTGCTAGCTCGGCGCCCATGTCCACCACTCGCCCCGACGGCCGAAGCAGCGACGCGCCCCGCCCGATCACGGTCACCCACGGCTTCCAGCGCTTCCCCGAGGGGAGCGTGCTCTACAAGTGCGGCGGCACCACCGTGCTCATCGCCGCGTCGGTGGAGGAGTCGGTCCCGCCGTGGATGCGGAACAAGGGCCGCGGCTGGGTCACCGCGGAGTACGAGATGCACCCGCGCGCGAACCCCGACCGGCAGCGCCGCTCGCGGACCCGCAACAACCTCGACGGCCGCTCGTCCGAGATCCAGCGCCTCATCGCTCGCTCGCTCCGGGCCTGCGTCCGGCTCGACCGGCTCGGCGAGCGCATGATCACCGTCGACTGCGACGTGATCGACGCCGACGGCGGCACGCGGACCGCGTCGATCACCGGCGGCTTCATCGCGCTGGCGATGGCGCTCGACGTGCTCCGGCACAAGGGCGCGATCAAGCCCGGCATCCTCCGCGAGGAGGTGGCCGCGATCAGCGTCGGCATGGTCCAGAACAAGCACCTGGTGGACCTGAACTACGACGAGGACTCGGGCGCGCAGGTCGACCTGAACGTCGTCGCGACCCAGAAGGGCGGCATCGTCGAGGTGCAGGGCACCGCCGAGGGCGCGCCGATCGCGAAGGCCGACTTCGACCGGCTGGTCGAGCTCGGGCTCGGCGCGATGCCGATCCTGGTCGCGAAGCAGCAGGAGGCGCTCGCCAAGGCGGGCGTGGACCTCGCGAAGCTGATGGGCTGATGAAGGCGCTCGTCGCGACCCGCAACGCGGGCAAGGTCCGCGAGCTCGCCCGCCTGCTCGACGGGGCCGGCTTCGAGCTCGTGGCGCTCGATCCCGAGGCGCCCGAGGTCGTCGAGGACGGCGACACCTTCGAGGCCAACGCGCTCAAGAAGGCGCGCGAGATGGCCGCCTTCTCGGGGCTGCCGACCTTCGCCGACGACAGCGGGATCGAGGCGGACGCGCTCGATCTGCGGCCGGGCATCCACTCGGCGCGCTACGCGGGCGTGCACGGCGACGACGAGGCGAACAACGACCTGCTCCTCCGCGAGCTCGAGGCGACGCCCGACGACCAGCGCACCGGCCGCTTCGTCTGCGCGCTCGCCTTCGTCGACCCGGCCCGCGGCTTCGAGCACGTGGTCCGCGGGACGATCGAGGGCTCGATCCTGCGCGAGCGTCGCGGGGAGGGCGGCTTCGGCTACGACCCGCTCTTCCTCCCCCACGGTCACACCCGCACCACCGCCGAGATGAGCGCGGCGGAGAAGAACGCGATCAGCCACCGCGCCGACGCGGCCAAGAGGATGCTCACCGTCCTCCGGGAGCGTTATTTGACCTGAGCTGCCTCGTCTGCGAGATCGGCGGGCCGATGAGCGAGCAGACGATGGAGACCGAGCTCTTCGAGCTCTTCTACTGGCCGAGCATCCAGGGCCGCGGGGAGCTCGTGCGCCTCGTGCTCGAGGACGCCGGCGTGCCGTACCTCGACGTCGCGCGTCTGCCCGAGGAAGAGGGCGGAGGCGCGCAGCGCGTGGTGGAGATGCGCAAGGGCGGCGCCGCCGGGCTCCTCCCGTTCGCGCCGCCGATCCTCAAGCTCGGCGACCAGGTGCTCGCCCAGACCTCGGTGATCTGCGACTTCCTCGGCCGGCGCGTCGGCCTCGCTCCCGAAGACGAGGCCGGGCAGGAGGCGGCGCGGCAGCTCCACCTGACGATCATGGACGTCGTCGCCGAGGCGCACGACACCCACCACCCGATCGGCACCGCGAAGTACTACGAGGATCAGAAGGACGAGGCGAAGAAGGCGGCCGACGCCTTCCTCCAGGACCGTCTGCCGCAGTGGCTCGGCTACTTCGATCTCGTCATCGAGCGCAACGAGGCGAGCGACTGGCTCGTCGGCGCGGACTGCACCTACGTCGACCTCGCGCTCTTCCAGCTCGTCGAGGGCCTGCGCTACGCGTTCCCCAACGCGATGAAGAAGGTCGAAGGCGCGGTGCCGCGGGTCGTCGCGGTGCGCGATCGCGTCGCCGAGCGACCCGGCGTGAAGGCCTACCTCGAGTCCGACCGGCGCATCCCGTTCAACGAAGACGGGATCTTCCGCCGCTACCCCGAGCTCGACCTGGCGTAGGCGACGGCGACGGTGCGGCGCGCCCGCAATGCGCCGAAGCGACCGAACACCCGCGCGGCGCCCTTCACCGCGTAGCCGAGCGCCGCGAAGGCGACGCCGAACACGCCGGCCACCGCCGCGAAGGCGAGCGCGAGGGCCGCGGCCACCACGAGCAGCGCGGCGGCGAACACGCAGAGCGCCGCCACCCCGAGCGCGCAGGCGGCCACCACCGCCAGCACGAGCACGCCCACGACCAGCGACCCCGCGGCGAAGACGAGCGAGGCGACCAGCCCGAAGGCCGCGGCGAGGCAAGCGCCGAAGGCGGCGAGGCCCATCCAGCCGAGCTTGCGCGCCGCGGACAGGAGATGGTCCCTGGACGGGAGCTCGAGCGGCTCGTCGAGGCAGAGATCGGTGGTCACGGGCGGCCTCCCATGCTGCGAATACGAACCGCCGGTCGGGCGTATTTCACCCCCGGTAGCCGCTCACCGCGAATCGGGTTAACCTCCGTTCCGTTCGGGGTGTCGCACAGCCTGGTAGTGCACGAGCTTTGGGTGCTCGTTGTCGTGGGTTCAAATCCCGCCACCCCGACTCTCTCGCCCCGCCCCGGCGGGACGAGCTCCCTTAGCTCAGCTGGATAGAGCGGCGGCCTTCTAAGCCGATGGTCGGAGGTTCGAGTCCTCCAGGGAGCGTGTCATTCCGCGCACTTAGCTCTCCGACCCCGTGCCGGTGTGCCGGTCCCGTGCCGGTCCACCGGCAGCCGCAGGACGAGGACGTTCTCCCAGCAGACCACCCGCCCGTCGAGCGTGAGGATCTCCCAGCAGCCAGCGCTCGCGCAGAGGTGTCCGACCCGGTCGAGAGCGGGCACGTCCGGGAGAACGTGGTGGATCACGACGAGGTCGCCGAGCTCGAGGCTGCGCATCGCCGCGGCCGCGGCGGCCGCCCGCGGCGTCGCGTTGGTCGAGAGGTCGTAGAGCGCGTCACCGCAGGCCACGAGAGCGGCGGCGGTCTCTTCAGGGGTCACACGCACGCGCGGCCTAGAAAGCAGACCGGGCAGATCGAGAGGCAGCGCTCCGGACCTTCGTCGGTGACCCCGATGGCGCGGGCGACCCAGCGCTCGTGGTGATCGGCGACGCGGCGGCGGTGATCGCGCGCCGCCGCCTCGAGCTCCGCCCGCGTGATCGTGAACGCCGAGTAGTCTGCTCGGGCCGTGGTCGTGAAGCGCTTCACCCTGGCTCCTCGTCGCCCTCGGCGCGCTGGCGCCGGAGGCGGTCGAGCGTCCGAAGCGCGAGGCGCGCGGAGGTGCACTCCGCATCATGACTCCGCCCAGGTACCGGGCGCTGCCCGACGTACTCCCCGACGCAGTAGCAATGCTCCCCGTGCTCGTCGGTCCCGCGCGAGACGTTCCGAAACGCCTCGGAGACGCACGCGAGATCGAGCGCAAACCCGTTGTCCTTCATCGCTATCCTTCCTCCGCGCGCGCATCGTCCCACGCCGCCGCCATCGAGGCCGCGAGCCCGTGCAGGCCTTCGGGCGCAAGGTGGGCGTAGCGCATCGTCGTTTTCGGGTCGCTGTGCCCGAGCCACTGCCCGACCTCGGCGAGGCTGAGCGCGCGCCCCCAGGACCCCTGGATGAGGTGGCTCGCGCAGGTGTGGCGGAGGTCGTGGAAGCGCACGTGGCGCTCGAGGATGCGCTTGCTCCGGCGCCGCCACCCCCCAGGATCCCAGTCCCTCGAGCGGACGCCACCGCTCGCGCTCGGCCAGACAGGAGTGTCGGCGCCGACGATGTCGCCGGCGAGCTCGCGCTGGCGGCGGATCGCCTCGAGGGCCGGCGGCAGCAGCGGGACCTCGCGGGCCTCGCCGCTCTTCGTGGGCTGGCGGTAGCTCCGGGTCACCGCGAGGTGGGGGGCGCCGGTCAGCACCACGTCGCGCCAGCGGAGGCCGGCGAGCTCGCCCTTGCGCAGCCCGGTGTAGATCGCGACCGTCCAGAGGATGCGCGCCTCCTCGTCGACCCGGGGCGGGGGGCGCTCGCCGCGCGGCACGCCCAGCCGGACGACCTTCGGCGAGACGAGCTCCTCGTCGAGGACGAGAGCGATCTCGTCGGGGCGAAGCCAGGTCCAGGCGGGCTCCGAGTTGTCGACCCGAGGCAGCCGAACCCCCGCGGTGGGGTCGCTCTCGAGCAGCTCGTCGTCGACGGCCTCTCGCAGGCATGCGCGCAGGACCTTGAGCGCGTGCTTCACGGTCTGGCGCGAGAGCCTCTCCCCGGTGTCCACGATCTCGACGCCCGTCGCTCGGCGGATCACCCGCTGCTTCGTCGCGTCGTGCAGCAGCGCCTTCGTCCATCGCACGACCATGCCGCGGGTGATCTCCCTCATCGGCAGGTCGATGAATGCCGCCGACTCGACGTGGCGCCAGTGGCTGCGCTCCTTCCGGGCGGACCGGACGCGGCCCCGCTCCTCGCGGCGCTTCATCCAGCGGGCGCCGTAGGCTCGCAGCGTCTCGTGCGTCACGATCCCGGCCTCGAGCGCCAGGCGTTCGCGGAGCGCCTCGACGGCGGCGGCGGCGAGCTCCTCGGTCTCCCACACCCCGCCGGGGATCTCCCTGCCGTGCACGTAGATGCGCGCGCGGTACCCGCGGATCGTCCCGTCGCGCCGACGCACCGGGGTGACGCCCCCTCCTCGGTAGCCCATCGCGTAGAGCGTGGACTCCGCGGCAGACCGCTGTCCAGCCGAGGTCATCGCCCGCTGCTGGCCCGGAGGTCGAGGAGCCTCCGCTCCGTCGAGCGCTTCACGGCCTCGCGCTCCTCGGGAGAAAGGGGCCGGCGCGCGCGCGGTCGAGGCGCCGACTTCTCCGGCTTGACGTCGCGGTCGGCGATCCGCTCGGCCGCCACGACCAGGCGCTCGAGCAGGTCGAGGGCGCGGTCGAGGCGCTCACCCATGGCGCCCTCGAGGCTGCTCGCTCACCGCCAGGTGCCGCGCCGCGTCCCGCAGGATCGCCAGCCGCGTGCGGCAGTCGCCGTCGCGCCACGCCGCGCGGGCGTGCAGGCCGAGGCGCATCGCCTTCCCGAGGAGCGCGCGGATCACGGCTCCACCCGCCCGTGCACCGCGCTCTCCAGCGCCGCCGTCTTGAGCCGGATCGCCTCCGCGAGGTCGCCCTTGCTCGCGCGCAGCCACGCCGCGCCAATGGCGTCCTCGATTCGCCGGCGGTCGAGCCCCGTGCGGTCGCGGCGGCCGGTGCCCCAGCAGCCATCGCACACGCCGTGCGTCAGGGACTGACCACCGACGCCGCCGCGCCATCCCGCAGTAGAGGCGTAGGTGCGCTGGCCCTCCCCGCCGCAGCGCCCGCACGCGACGCCTGCGAGGGTGCGCACCACCGCGACCAGGCGCATCACTGCCTCCTCGGCAAGCTCGGCATCCCACCGCCCGCGAGGCGTCAGCCCAGCCGGCCACACCCGCTCGCACTCACGCCGCCACGTGGCAGCCTTGCACTCGTCCGACAGGCCGCTCACGGGTCCTCCGGGAGGGTGATCCCCTCGACCTCGGCGATCGCGCGGATGGTGGGCTTGGCCACGCTCGCCTCCCACCACGCGCACTGGTCCGCCATGCCTGCCATCGACGCCGCTGCGTGCCAGATGGCGGGAGGGTCGGTCACGTCGGGGCAGTGTTCCAGCGTCGACCACATCAGCTCGCGCAGGAGCGCTCGCGCGAGGTGTGCCCACTCGGCATCGACCACCCGGGGCGACAGCGCACCCGACCACGCCGCACGACTCACGCGCCCGTCGTCCGGCCCGCCCTTGCCGGGCACCGGGGGATCCAGCTCACCGACCGGCACCGTCCAGCCGTCGCGGAAGGGCCGCGGCTCGCCGATCACCACGCCCGCGTGTCGGCTGTGCGGGCTGCTCTGGTACCAGACCCGCGCGCCGGGCTGGAGCCACGCCGGGTAGACGTGGTGCCCCGATGGTGCGCAGGCCCGTGCCGCCTCCCCGCGTAGCCGCGCCTGTAGCGCATCGGGCTGGTCACACGGCTCCCGCTCTGCTCTCTGGTCGTCCATCACTTCACCCTCCTCATGCTCGGCGCCGTCGTCGGCACCACGTCCAGCAACCCTCCACCGGCTCCAGTGGGCCGGCGATGGTCGCCCGCACCCGGTCGAGCGCGGAGTCCCGCTGCTCCTCGAGCTCGGCGCGGTCCGCGCGCAGAGACCGATGACGTGAATCGAATCGCTGTCGGTTGATGATCCGCCGGACCACGCGCGTCGCCTGCCGTAAGTGCCGCAGTGCCTTCGCCCCGCTGCGGCGCCGGGGATGGAGGTCAGTCCAGGGGGGAGGATGGACCGGCCTCGAAGTCCTCACGCGGCGGCGTCGAGCGCCTCCTGAAACGCCGCGCCAGCAGCCGCGCTCCAAGGTCGACGCCCTTGCGTGTCTGCTGGGCGTCCGCCGCCGCGCAGATGGTCTCGTACACGCGGGCTCGTTCCTCGAGCGTCATCGAACGCAGGCCGCGCTCGATCTCGCCGAGGGTGACGTGGTCGAGTTCCACCCGCGCGGCGAGCTCGCGCAGGCTCAGGCCGGCGGCGACGCGGGCACCGCGGATCGGCGGGCGCTCAGCCATGGTGGTACGCCCCACGCTCCGTGCGCCGAAGATGGTCGGGCAGCGGCATCCCCGCGTTGGCGAAGGCCTTCCGCATCAGGTCGAGGTCGGCGGCCACGTGCGCCGCGATCGAGGCCTCGAACCCCGCCCGGGCGTGCTCGTCGACCTTGGGGAACTCACGCGTCAGCCGGGCGAAGCTCGTCGCAGCGCTCCTCGCCGCGGCGACGTTCGGACGCCCCTTGTGCTCCTCGAGCCAGCGGTAGCCGCAGGCGACGCACTGCAGCCAGTGCTCGTACGTGGCCTTCGGCTTGTTCCGCTTCTTGCCCTTCGGCGGCGGCTCAGCCGGCTCTTCGGGTGGGATCTCCACGACCTCCAGCGTCGCGGGCATCTGGCAGTGCGAGCACCGCGGCAGACGGTTCGCCAGCGACGTCAGGTCGTCACGCGTCAGCGGCATCAGGACCTCCCTGCGGGGACGATCTGGAACCCCGCGGCTTCGAGTTCGGTGACGAGCTCCTCGGCTGCCCAGCGGCGGTGCTCGGGCTCGACGCCCACGAAGTGCGGCGTGTCGAACTCGTCGAAGTCGATCTCCACCCAGCTGCTGGCGACCTCGGTGAAGATCCGGCCGACCTGGGCGAGCTCGAGCGCGTCCAGCCGGCGACTCACGATGCCCTCGCGGTTCGCTTCGTCTTGGGCTTGCGCTTCTTCGGCTTCGCCGCCGCCTTCGCCTCGCGCCGGTGCTTCGCCACGTCGACGACGTAGTGGTCGAGGAGCGCTCGAACCTGCTCCCCGGCCTTGAGCGGGTCGCGGTCCGACCAGGCCGACGCCTGCATCTCCTGGCCGATGAGCAGCTCGACCAAGAGGGCCCAGACCTCCGACTCCTCGTCCATCTCCTCGAGGAGCCGCCGGAGGGCCTCCTCGCGCTCGTGAGACTCCGCCTTCAGGCCGCGGCGCTTGCACACGTCGTCGAGCACCAGCTGCCCGACCGTGCGCAGCGTGATGCCGACGAGCAGCTCGGCGACGTCGCCCGTCGGCGGCCCGCTCTCGCCCTCGATGGCTGCGACGAGGGCCTGGGTGCAGCGGCGGCGCTCATCGCGCTGCAGCTTCGCCTTCTCCTGCCGCTTCCGCTCCTGCTCCTTCCAGGGATCGCGCGGCGGTGAGGCGCCGGTCTCCGCCTGAACCTTCTTCCGCACCCCAGCCGGTGCCCGGGCCGCAGCGTCCTGCGGAGCGACGCGCGCCGCGGCCTCCCATGCTGCCGTCTCGTCGACCGCCCTGTGGAGCGTGTCGCCCGCGACGACTGTGACCTCGAGGTCCTCGATCGCCCCGGCCGCCGTCAGCACGTCGCGCCAGGTCCGCAGGCCCTCGGGCGCGGCCTCGTAGTAGAAGCCGAAGTCCTCGTCCAGATCGATCAGCCCCGCGCCCGCTCCGAGCCGCCCCCACTGCAGGAGCTTGTCCGCCTCCGGCCCCGTCACGACGGCCACACCATCCGCGGCCATCCGGCGCGCGAGCGCCTCGCCCTTCGCCCGCCAGCACCGGGCGTCGAGGCAGAGGTCCTCCACGACATCCTCGAAGAGCTCGCGCTGGTCGCCAGACCGCTTCGGACACTTTGCGCACGGACCGGCCGAAGGAACGAGCTCGGCGTCGTCGAGCGACCACGGAGCGACGGCCAGCTGGCGCTTCGTCGCCCCGAGAGCCTCGCGAACGTGCTCGACCTTGGCCACCGCGGGCGCCGGCGTCCACTGGTCGCGCTTCTCCCCGAGCCGGTCTAGATCCTCCGGCCAGTTCAGCTCCTCGCCCAAGAGACCAATCGTCTCGCGCTGGGTATCTGCGCCGCACGCGGCGAGCGCGAGCGCCGCCCCGATCTGCAGGAGGTCGTGCGCGAGCAGCTGGCGCGCCTCCGGGCCAAGCGTCGTCAGGCGGAGGCGCTGCCTGACGTACGTCTCGCTCCGCCCGAGCTTCGCGGCGATCTGCGCGGGCGTGCGGCCGCGGTCGAGGAGAGCCTGGAACGCCTCCGCCTCCTCGAGGGGCGCCACGTCTTCGCGCTGGTTGTTCTCGGCCAGCATCGCGTCGAGGGCATCGTCGTCGTCGTCCAGGTCGTGGCGGACGTGGCACCAGAGCGACTCTTTGCCGACGAGCGCGGCGGCTCGAAGGCGCCGCTCGCCGCAGATCACTTCGTAGCCACCGGCGAGCACACGCCCGCCTTCGAGGCGCATGGGGCGAACTACGCAGGGCTGCAGCTGGCCCACCTCACTCGTCAGCGCTTCACCCAGCTCGCGCAGCGACGCCTCGGAGAACGTCTTGCGCGGGTTCAGCGGCGACGACGTGAGGTCGTCGAGCTTCACCTCGATCCACTCGGGCTTCTTCTTCCTCGGCATTGGTCCCCTCCAGTCAGGTGTCTTCGGCGATGGCGGCCGCGGCGACGTCGGCCACCGACTCGTCCGCCGCGGGATCGGGGGCCTCGAGGCCCGTCACCGCGATCGCGTCGATGACCTGCGGGTCGTAGACGTCGGCGCCGGCGGGCCGCATCCCATCCGCCGCGTCGTCGAGCGCGCTCGCCCGAGCCATGTCGGGGCTCTTCGGCAGGAAGGTGAAGAGCGCGCGGATCGCCGTCTTCCGCGCCATCGCCAGGTAGTCGGTCTTCCATGGCCCGCCGCCGAAGCCGCGAGCGCGCCGCTTCTCCACCTCGCGCTTCGGCAGCACCACGAACTGGCGGTCGTTGTGCTCGCCCCGGAGCTTCGCGACCGCGTAGACGTGCGTCATGTTGCGGTCGCCCGGGTCGTCGCAGCCCGGGATATGGTTGAGCTTCGGGTCGAGGCCGAGCTCGTAGTGGAACTCGTCGCCCTCGTGCACCGTGTAGGCGAAGATCGAGGACACCTGCCCGCTCCGACGCGCGAGCTCGATCATCCCCTGATAGCCGAGCTGGAGCGTGCACTCGGTGGTGTTCGTCTTCCGGTTCTCCCGCGGGATGAGGTACGCGTGCCCGAGCGGTGTGTTCACCTCGAGGCCGAGCTGCGCGGCCGAGAGGATGGCGCCGGCGAAGCTGAACCGGTCGCACTCCGCGAGCTTCGGCGTCATGCGCAGCGCCGTCAGCGCGACGCGCGCCATGCGGTCGGGGTCGAGGTGCTTCGGCAGCGCGAGCCGGATCTGCGGTCCGAGGTCCTCGAGGAGGAACCTCGCCATGTCCTGGCCCCCACCGTTGCGCCGCTGAATCTGTCCGTTGCTTCCCGTCTTCGGCATCTCATCTCCTCCGCGGCGCCTTGCGCCGCAGCACTCGGAACTCGGATGCGGGGAGCACGGTCTCGCTCCTCCGCTGGGTCTTCAGCGTGAACGTCACGCCGTCGTCGAGGACGGCCTCGGCGCGCGCGCCGATCGCGTCCTTCAGCTCGGCCTCGAGGGCGTCGCGCTCCGCCTTGAGCTGGCGCTGTGCGTCCTTGATGGCGCCGAGCCGGTCGTCGATGCGCGTCCAGTTGTCGCCCGTGAGCTGCACGCGCCCCGTCTCGCAGCCGGGCGGATACAGGGCCGAGACGCTCCGCAGCGTCGGGACGTGGACCGGGACGCGCTCGTCCTCGACGCAGCGCCAGAACTCGGCGCCCTTCACGGAGAGGCGACGGATGGCCATCTCGTCGCGAGGGATGTCTTCCCACCAGAGCTGATGGCCGCCGACCAGCGCGGCGATGGAGCCGCACGGCGCGCCCGTGACGAGCAGCTGGTGCTGGACCTGCCACCAGTATTCGATGGGCGTCGAGTCCTCCCACTTCTCAGTGATGAAGGCGTTCACCGTCTTCACCTCGAGCGGGATGACCCCGTGCACCGGGTGCTCGGTCCAGCCGTCGAGCGTCGCCAGCGCCCAGGGGTGCTCGATGCTCCGCAGGTGGTCGCCGCTCGGCCAGGCGCGACGGTTCGCGTAGCGCTCGCTCGCGTACTGCGCGATCACCACCGGCTCGAGCACGTGACCCCAGTGCGCGAGCTCGTCCATCGAGCTGCGGTCCGGCCGGTCGCTGCGTCCCGTCTTCCACGCGAAGAGCTCGGCGGGGCCTCCCTCGCCGTGCCACGGATGGACGCCCAGCATGATGGCGGCCTCGCTCGCGCCGACTCCGGTGGCGCGCCGCGCCTTCCAGTCGTCGTCGCCGACCTGGCCGATCACCTCGTAGGGCTGGCGCTGCTCGGCGGCGCTCACGGCCAGTCGCTCCCGTCGACGTCGCCCTCGAGCGGCATCATCTCCTCGCCCTGCATGTACCGCTCGACCTGGAGCTCGTGCGCGACCTCGTGCGTCGCGATCGCCTCGACCAACGCGAACCGCAGCGCGTCTGGCGGCATGCGGAGGTGGTGCGACGCGGCCCGCCGCACGAGCTCGGCCGAGGGCAGCGTCGCGAGCTCGGCGCGTCGCTCGTCGAGCCGCCTGACGTGCTCGGGGTCCCGATGCCGGCGCGCCTCGCGCTCGAATACCTCGCGGTAGGTCGCCCCGCCGCACACCGCGGTCGCCTGCACGACCGACTCCAGATTGCTGCGCTCCATCTACTCCGCCCTCCTCAGCGCCTCTCGCGCCTGGTACGCCCACACCACGAGCTCGCGTCGCTCGCGGCCCTCTCTCGTCTGCACCCAGAGCGCGAGCTCGTGGGTGCGCTGCTCCACCGCCAGCACGGCGGCCTCGGCCAGCTCGCGCGCCGTCCATCTCTCGTGGCCGCGCCTCCGCAGGAGCGGCAGCACGTCGCCCGGCGCCTCGAGGCGGAGACCGCGCGCGACCGCGCCGGCCTCATGCTCCGCGTCGATCCGGCGGCGGCGTGCGAGCTCGCCCGTGAGCCGCTGCGTGACGCGGTCGAGCGCACCGGGGTGCAGCGGGCGCGCTCGCTCGGCCGGGGCCGCGACACGCAGGCCGGACCCGCGGCAGAGGCGGCAGTCCTCGCCCCCGCGCCAGCCGCCGTCGCAGCGCAAGCACGGCTCCAGCCGCTCGGCCGCGCTCACGGCTGCACCTCGGCGCGGCACGCCTCACACCCGCACTCGGCCACGTTTACGCCGCTCGGCCCCCAGAGGTGCCGGTCCTCAACGCGCCCGGTCGACGCGCGGAGGATGGCCGGCATGATCGGCAGCGCGTCGGGGCACACCTGGCGCGCCTTGCGGATCTGCGCGACCGCGTCGCGGATCGAGGCCCGGTCCTCCCGGGGTTGCTCGGCCCGGCGCAGCCAGAGGAAGCGGATTCGCCAGGTGGCGTCTCCCGCGACCCGCTGCCACGACTCGACGGTGCTGGCGCGGATCATCGGTCCTCCCTGGCGTGGTCGAAGGCCCAGCGGTCGACCTCGCGCTCGGCTTGGGTGAGCGCGTCGGCCGTGCGTCGGCAGAGGTCGCCGATCTGGTCGGCCATCTCGTAGCCCCACGCGTCCGGCTCGACGCGCGGCGGCTCGTCGGGCCCGCCACGCAGCTCGGCGGCGAGCGCGCGGAGCTTCCCGGGCAGCTCGTCGGCGAGCCCTTCCAGCGCGGCCGCGGTGGGCCCGAGGCCCGTCCGATCGTCGGCGCGGCTCATGACGCCCTCGCGAGCTCGCGCTTGCGCGCGGCGGCGTGCTGCGGGCAGTAGTGCCGCATCTCCCAGGGCTGCCCCTTCGATCGGCGCGTGCGGTCGTGGCCCGCCGGGTAGAACACGCTCGGATACCAGCCCGTCGGGAGCGGCCCGCGGCCCGTGTCGCCCTTCCGGCTGACGCGCGCTTCGGCGGCGCAGCCCTCGGCGTCGCAGCGGACGATGATCACGACCGCCTCCGAATCGGACCGAAGCCGTCATGCTCCGGCGCCTGGAAGAAGTCCGGGACCGGCTCGCGCAGCTCCCGCACCATGGTCAGCAGGTCCGCCCAGCTCGTGCCGTCCGAGGCCCCGAGCGCTGCCGCGAGGTCCTGCCGGTGCGCCTGCAGGAGGGCCGGTGCGTAGGGCTGCGGCGCGCCCGAGTCGGCCGCCGTCGTCGCCCCGCCCGGGACAGAGCGGTTGGAGGTTGAAAGGCGAGCGACGGCGGCCGGCTCCGACGCGCGCAGGAATCGAATGGAGGTCGGCGGCTCGCCCGTCGCGAGCGCGCTCTCCAGGGCCTCGCGGCGCTCGACCTCGGTGCACTCGCCGCGCTCGAGGTCCAGGTCGAAGACCAGGACCGCGCGGACGTGGCGCTCGCCGTCGAGTGGATCCCGGCGGCTCACGAGCGCACCTCGCTCACGTGCTTGATCAGCCGGCGGATGCGGCGCGCCGACTGGGCCTCGACCATCAGGCGGCGAAGCTCGGCGGTGTTCTGCTCCGGAGTCGCGTTCGGGCCGACGTTCGCCTCGACGGCCGCCATGCACTCCCTCACGACGTCCTTGATCACGCCGCACCTCCGCAGCCGGCGCAGAGCGCGGTCGAGACCGACTCCGCGACGGCGAAGGTGTCGCCGCAGCTGATGCACTCCTCGCGGGCGTCGCGGCCCGCGGGGTCGACCACGCGCGGCTTGGGCGCCTCGCGCTCGCCACGCTCGACCTGGCAGAGCTCGCAGTACGGGTGGGTCTGGTAGCCGCGCAGGTCGAAGCCGCGGCCGGCCGACCAGCTCTGGCACTCGGGGGTCGCGCAGGTCACGCCCGCCTTCGCCGCGTTCGCCATCAGACCGCCTCCAGGAGCGCGCGCTCGATCCGGTACTCGCCGCTCCCCTCGAGCAGCTCGGCGTCGAGCGCCTCGTCCTCGCCGCTGTCGAGCGTCACGTCGCCCGTCGGAAAGACGGCGTCGCACTCACGGCGCCCATGGCGCACGCGGCTGACCTCGCCCGTGTCGTCCAGCCGCGTGACCAGCTCGCCGCGCTTGACGACCACCACCACCTCGGCCCCCGCCTTGACCAGCTCGCCCGACACGCCGAGCACGACGCGGCCGTTCACCACCGCGACCTGCACCAGCGTGCCCCCGAGCATCACCGCCGCTTCGATTCGTCCCATCTCGCTGACCTCCATGCGGGCCACCGTAGTACGGCGTACCGTAAACGGCAACCGAAAAAAGTCCGGTGCACCGTAGAAAGTCACCGGACGACGGATCGCGGTCAGCTGGCGACGCTGCGGAGCGTCATCAGGACCATGCGGTAGGCGGCCACGTCGGGGTCGCCGTTCGGCCAGAGCATCGACGCGAGCGCCTGCCTCTCGCCTTGCGTCATGGAGGCGCCGAGGTCGGACTCCGCGAACGCGCGCCACGCCTCGGTCTCAGGCTCGCGGCCGGTCGCGGCGCCGATGAGCTGCTCGAGCGTCATGCCCAGCGCCTCAGCGATGCGCCGAAGGTTGTGGGGCCTCGGGAGCTGCTTGTTCTTGGCCTCGACCCAGTACTGCGCGGTCTGCCACCGCACCCCCATGGCGTCCGCCAGCCGCCTGACGTCGGGCTTTCCAAGATCATCCGTCCACCCTCTGCGCTGCATCGCGTCGCGGATTCGCTCCGCAACGTACGTGACCTGATCCTCGGGACTCAGAGCCCCAACGGCATCACGGACGGCGGCTTCTTCGGCGGACTGACGGTCGGACACAAAAAAGATCATGAGCCTGGAAAACAGGGCGTAAAAGCCCGGTCAGAACGGTGCACCGTAAAAAGCGGTTGCCCGCCATGGCGGTACGGCGTAACGTAACGCCCCATGGACCTCTCGGAGTACGTCGCCAAGCACGGCACGGCCGTGAAGAAGAAGATCGCTCGGAAGGCGCGGCTGCGCTGGCAGACCGTGCACGACATCGCGGAGGGCAACAGCACCCCGCGCCCCGAGACGGCGAAGCGCATCGAGAAGGCGACCGGGGGCGCCGTCACGGCGCTGGAACTGCTCGGCCTCGCCCCCGCGGCGGAGTCGGCGTCCTTGGACCCGACCGGCACGTGAGGGCTTCGGTGACCACTACCGTAACCAGCGCGGCGCCGCGCGAAAGCGGCGCGGGTGTTCAGGTAGACGACTGGGCCTGCGACTGTTTCATGGCGTCGCCGATCGTGCGGCCCGAGCTCGCCGACGACGAGGAGCGCGACCGGTGAGCGTCCTCGGCGTCCTTCTCGCGCTCGCGGTCTACCTGCCGATCGTCGGCCTCCTCGGCCTCGCGGCCTGGGCCATCGACGAGCACCTCACGCGCACCGAGCGGCGCGCGCAGCCCCAGACCACCTACCGCGGCTGGGACGGCCGGGAGATCGACGCGTGAGCGCTGCCCTCGTCGCCCGCGACGCGGCCCCGCGCGTCTGCCCTCGCAGCGGACTCGCGCTCGACGAGCGCATGTCGCAGTGGCACACGGAGTCCTGCGAGGTGTGCGGGACCAAGGCCAACCTCCGCCGGCGCTCGCGCCACGGGGAGGACGGCTGGTCCTACTACTACCGCTGCCGCACGTGCTGCGGACTGCGTGTCGCGAGAGCGCGGGAGCGCGGCTCGATCGTCGCTCACGGGGTGCCCTACGAGCTCGACGAGGCGGTGAAGCGCTTTGTCGCGGAGCACCCGGGCGGAGCCACTCTCGACGAGGTCGGCGTGGCTTTCGGCGTGAGCCGCGAGCGCATCCGCCAGATCGAGAACGCCGCGCTCGCGAAGCTGCGGCGTCGGCTTGAGCTGGGGCTCGGACTCCGGCGGGGGGACCTGTGAACACCATCGAAACGTTCCGGTGCGTCCGGCTCGACACGAAGCTCACCCGCACCTCGTGCGGCGCTCGCTACACCCGCGCCGCGAAGGAGCACGCCGGCAAGACGGCGCGCGGCGCGATGAAGCTCGCGGCGGCCGGCTGCGTGGGCTGCGACATCGGCAAGGCGCATCGACGCGGGGAGGCGCCCACGGCCTGGCCCGACGGAACGTCGCTGGAGTTCGTGCAGCTGCGCGTGCCCGCGCCCCCCACACCTCCGCTCCGCGAGGAGCCCCCCGAGCCCACCCCGGCGCTCCCCCCCAGCCAGGACGTTCGGGGGGCTCCTCGCGAGGCGGAGGCGGAGCACGACCAGGAGCGAGACGTGCAGAGCGCGAAGGACGAGCTGGATCGCCGGCTCGACGAGCTTCTCCTCTCAAAGGCCGCTTCCTCCGAGGAGCGGTCGGAGCCCCCCGCTGATCCGCAAACCAGTCCGGCTCCGGCCGCTCCTCGGAGGGCGCCACCCGCGCTCAGGCCACGAACCTGCAAGGCGTGCGAGAACGTCTACCAGCCGCGCGGCGGCCGCCAGAAGTGGTGCGACGCATGCCGCGCGCTCCCTCCGAGCAAGCGCACCAAGGTCGCGACGCAGCGAAGGCCGGCCAGCACGGCGGCCGCGCTCGGAGCAGACCTGCAGCGCACGCTCGACGACGCTCAGAGACGTTTCGGGCCGGCCGTCCCGCCGCCGGCGACCGCTCACCCCCGCGAGCGGGTCGAGCGCCTCCTCGACCTGCAGGTGGAGGTGCGTGCCCAGCTCCGCGCGCTCGCCGGCCCGGGCACCCCGCACGACCTCGCGGACGTCTACGCCGCCGCGGCCGCCGAGCTCGCCGCCTACCAGGCGATCCGCGGAGGTCGCGCGTGACCGTGGAGGAAGCGATCCAGCGTTGCCGGGCGCGGCTCGCCCACCGGCTCACCGAGCGCGAGGTGCGCGACGTCGAGGAGCGGATCGCCATCCGCCTCGAGCACCTCCCTCGGCCGCCGCGCGTCGTCGTGCTGCAGGTGGCCGGGCGTGCGCGCGTCTTCGCCGGCGAGCCAGGCGACACCGTCTCCGCCTACGTGCACCGCGTCGCGGACGTTGACCGCGTCCTGCGGCGCCTCGGTGCCTTGCTGAGGAAGAAGCGCGCGAAGTCCGCGCGCGCTGCATGACCGAAAGGAATGTGACGTGACGTTGGACCCGGACACGCTCAGCCGACAGGAAGCGGCTCGCATCATCGACCAGGGCCTGACCGACCAGGCGCGCGCCGTGATGCGCGAGAACGTGAAGGCAGAGCTGTACGAGCTCGCCAGCATCGCGCTCCACGCGATGAGCCGCGCCGAGTTCCTCGAGCTGGCGGCCGAGCACTACGACGACTGCAACAGCGACCTCGATCCCATCGGAGGGGCGCGATGACGGTCATTCGCACGCACCTCGTGCCCATCGAGAGCATCGTCATGGCGCCCGAGTGCCAGGGTCGCGCCGAGCTCAACGCCGACGTCGTCCGCGAGTACTTCGAGCTCTACCTCGCCGGCGTGCAGCTTCCGCCGATCGAGGTGTTCGACGTGAAGGGCACGCCCCACCTCGTCGACGGGTTCCACCGGCACGACGCGGCCTGCGCGGCCGGGCTCGTCGAGATCGAGGCCATCTTTGTGGGGCGCGGCACCTTCGACGAGGCGGTCTGGTACTCGACCGGCGTCAACAAGAACCACGGTCTTCGACGCTCCAACGCCGACAAGCGCCGCGCGGTCCGCAACGCACTGCTGAACCCCATCGGGCAGGAGCAGTCCAGTCGCACGATCGCCAAGCACGTGGGCGTGAGCCACACGATGGTCAACGACATCCGTGCGGAGGTCGAAGGGCGCCGGGTGGAAGAGTCTTCCATATCCCCGCCTGCGGACGTGGAAGAGTCTTCCACCCCACCGCGGGGGCGTCGGGTGGAAGAGTCTTCCACTCCCCCGCGCCAGGTGGAAGGCGATGACAGGCGGCCCGCGCCCCCGCGCCCCCCCTCCGAGCCCGACGTCGAGCAGCTCGGCGTGCTCGCGCAGCAGCTCGCGGATGCGTCACGCGACGAGGAGGAGGCAGACGGCGTGCTCCGAGGGGCGCGACGCAGCCTCATGAGGATCGTCGAGCGTGGGGGGCTGCTGGCGCATCACATCCGCGGTGTAGCCGACGTGCTGCTCGACCACAGTCGCAAGCTCCCGCAGCACACGCCCGTTCTGCACTCCGAGTGCGGCGGCGACGGGTGCCGGGCCTGCGACCGGCGCGGGTACGTGCTCCGCATGACGGAGGGCCGGCGATGATCCTCCGTCCGTACCAGGACCGCGCCGTCTCGGAGACGCTACGGCTCTGGGCCGCGGGTCACCGCTCCGTGCTCCTCGTGCTCGCCACCGGGCTCGGCAAGACCGTCTGCGCAACGGACCTCATCCGCCGCCGGCGCAGCACCGGACGCGCGCTCTTCCTGGCCCACCGGACCGAGCTCATCATGCAGGCGCGCTCGAAGATGGTCGGCGCGGGCCTGACCTGCGAGGTCGAGCAGGCCGACAGCCGCGCGCTCGCGGTCAGCCTCACCCCGTCCGATGTCGTGGTCGGCAGCGTGCAGACCATGCGCGACCGCCGGCTGACCCGATGGCCGCGCGACGCGTTCAGCACGATCGTCGTCGACGAGGCTCACCACGCGGTCGCGGCCGGCTACCGCGCCATCCTCGACCACTTCCGAGGAGCGAAGGTCATGGGCCTGACCGCGACGCCCGACCGCAGCGACGAGGTCGGCCTCGCCAACATCTTCGACGAGGTCGCCGCCAACTACGGCATCCGCGAGGGCATCGACGACGGGTACCTGGTCCCGATCGTCGCCGAGTCGCTGGGCAACATCGACTTGTCGGCCGTCAAGACCGTGCGCGGCGACCTGCACCAGGGCCAGCTCGACGAGGAGGTCGGGCGGGACCCCGTGCTCTACGCCATCGCGGGCGCCCTGCAGGACCGCACCGGGGACCGGCCGACCCTCATCTTCACGCCAGGCGTGCAGGCCGCGCACCGTCTCGGAGAAATCCTGGGACAGCTCGACGGCGTGGGCGCGGACAACGTCGCGTCCATCGATGGCACCACAGACCGCGCGGTCCGAGCCGCGCTGCTCGAGCGCTTCGCCAACCGCGACCTCAAGTACCTCGTGAATTGCGCGGTGCTCACCGAAGGCTTCGACGCGCCCGCCGTCTCGTGCGTGGCGATGGCGCGACCCACGAAGAGCCGGGCTCTCTATGCCCAGTGCCTCGGTCGGGGGACGCGTCCGCTGCCCGGCGTGGTGGACGGCCCCGAGACGGCGGAGGAGCGCCGGGCCGCCATCGCCGCCAGCGCGAAGCCCAACGTGCTCCTGCTCGACCTGACCGACCGGCGGCGCGTGGACCTCGTGGGCCCCGCCGACGTGCTCGCCGGCGAGCCGCTTCCCGAGGAGACCAGGCGCGAGATTCAGCGCAAGGTCGAGGGCGGCGACCGGCGGCCCCTCGAGGAGATCCTGCAGGAGGCCGAGCAGTGGGGAGAGCTCGCCGAGCAGCGCCGGGCCGAGGAGCGACGCGCCGGCAAGATCCAGGTCTTCGCGAAGTACTGCAGCGCCCCCCTCGAGCTGGCGCGCATGGACGACGCGCACGTGGAGATGTGGGACGAGGCGGTGCGCACCGCGCGCTCGACGAAGGGCCCGCGCAACCGCCTCGCGAGCGAGAAGCAACGCGCGCTCTGCCAGCGCTACGGCATCGAGCTCCCCAAGAGCGCCAACATCCGGCAGGCGAGCGCGGCGATCGACGTCATCAAGCGCTCGGGCCTCTGCTCGGTCCGCCAGGCGCGGGTCCTCGCCAAGGCAGGGCTGCCGACCGACGTCTCGGCGAAGGCGGCATCGATCCTCATCGACAAGCTGCGCAACAAGTACGACTTCCGCCCCGTCCCCGCCATGCGGGAGTGGGCAGAGCAGCAGCGCATCGGGCAGGAGGCCAGCGACCATGCCGCCGAGTAGCGTCGCGCCCAGCTGGAAGCCGCTCTCCCCCGAGCGCGCGGCCCGCCTGAACGACACGCCGGTCATGCGGCAGCTCGGACACACCGGCGGCTGGCGCGAGGCGCTCGTTCGCATGGGTGGCCGGCTCGTGAGCGTCTGCGAGCCCGTTCCGGAGCGGCGCGCATGACCGACCGCACGCCCATGGCCGCGCTCCGGCGAGACCTCGGATGCCCGATCATGTCGGGCGCATCCGACGAGGAGCTCGCCGCCGACCATGGCGTGCCCGCGCAGCTGGTCCGCGAGCTGCGCGACCAGATGGAGATGGACGCGCTGAGCGCCGAGCTCCTGGCGGAGGCCCGGGAGATCGCGCGCCTGAGCGGCTCAGGAGAGCCCCTCAGCGTCATCCTCCTCAAGGCCCTCGTCTGGGCCAGGCAGCGGACCGAACGCGCCGTCAGGCGGCGCGAGGAGCGGCGGCAGAAGGCCAATCGGCCCACGCCCTCCGACCTGATCACAGGTCCCGGCCACTCGGTGGGCCGAGACCAAGGGCAGCCGGGCCGGCCCAAACGGCCCGGGGGCACCTCGGACAGCTCGACCCGGGAGATAGGGACCCGGACTCGACCGAGGTGGCGGCTACCGCGAGGGGCCGCTGGGGCTCCGGGGCCACGGCCTCGGGGTATGCGCGACGGGTGACGGAGACGGGCAGACCGGCGAGCGCTGGGACGCCCCGACCTCGAGCCCTCGGGCCTCCACCATCTCCGCCACCTCCCCGACCGTGTCAATGTCACGGTCGCAATACGGGGAGGGGGTAGGGGGTGGGGTGCGCTCGGGGCTCGGGATCGGGGCTCCCGGCAAGGACGGAGAGGGCAGGCGGTAGGTGGTCACGATGAGGACGGGACACGTGCACGACACCACGATGGTTGGCACCCTGGTCGCACGGGGAGCGCCGGGAGCCGAGCCAATGCTCGCCATCCCGCCACATGACGCCACGTTCGCCTGCCTGCCGCGCCTGGTTCAGCCCGGGCGCGTGCCCACGTGGTGCGCCCGACGCGCCGCAGAGGACGAGCGCGGGGCAGGGCGGGGGGCTGCTGGGGGTCCCCCCCCTGATCTGAGGATGCAGGGGGGTGGGGGGTGCCCAAGAGCACCGCTCTCCGTCCGAAGAATGCCCCGAAACCCTCTCCATTCCTCGGCGCCGCACGGAGCGTTGACGTGA
>Ga0310345_10000969_pt1 | contig 34983 bp, 36 predicted proteins | sample HC15DNA20500_MG_FD_204667 | JGI IMG/M metagenome (GOLD analysis project Ga0310345, IMG submission 204667) | Marine microbial communities from station ALOHA, North Pacific Subtropical Gyre - HC15-DNA-20-500_MG | ecosystem: Environmental > Aquatic > Marine > Oceanic | place: Pacific Ocean: North... | reverse complement strand
GGCTTGGTCCTACGCGAACAGGTTAGAGACCCAAGAGTCCATCGCTCCCTCGAAACAACGGTGCCCAGACGCGACGGGAGCGACGTCCCGCGGCGCATGAACTCGGTCGTACCGGTTTTCAGGCTTCCACGGCCAGCCCCGCACGTCCGAAATGAAATTTGGCCCTACCGCGTCGAGGGTAAGGCAACATCTGCTCCTTCGCTTAACACCCTGAAACAAGTTTCGTTCTCATACAGGAGCGCATTCTTCGTCGCGTTGGTGGGTCGTCCCTAACAAATTGGATCAAATCCCTCCCCCCGAACAAAATCCGGCGGCCGGGGAACCGGTCGATGCAGTCGACGTTTATTCGCCAATCGGATCGCCGCGACCCCCGCAACTCGCCCCTCCAGCGGCACCGAGGATTAAAGAACGCCCGCTGCCCTCCCCCGGCGCGGGCGTTTGCTTTTACGGGGTTCGCCATCCCGCCCGCACCTTTCTTCGAAGAGCCAGTTTTCACGCATCGATCACAGGAACCGGGGCAGCGGAGCAGACGTTGTTTGGGCGGAACCAAGGAAATCACAGCAACACCTTAGGAGGCAAAAAATGAACTGGGACCAAATCGAAGGGAATTGGAAGCAGTTTAAGGGCCAGGCCCAGCAGCAGTGGGGCAAGCTCACGGACGACGATCTCGATCAGGTGGAAGGCCGCCGCGAGGAACTCGTCGGCCGCATCCAGGAGCGGTATGGCGTCGCCAAGGACGAAGCCGAGCGCGAGGTCGATACCTGGATGGAGAGGGCCTAGCAGTCATAGAGACAGGCCCCGCGCCGATGGGTTCAGCCCCGGTGCGGGGCCTCTTTTGGTGGGGGACGATTTCATTATTTCGCTTGCGTCAGTTCAGTTCGCCCCGCGTCATTTCCACCGGTGTTTTGTTCGGGAGCAGCGCCCGTATCGCTGCGGATGGGGCGCCCTTTAAGCGAGGGCGTGCATAAGGAGGCAACATGTTGGGTACTATTCTTATTATCATTCTGATTCTGATCCTGCTCGGCGCCGTTCCGGCCTGGCCCTATAGCCGGTCCTGGGGCTACGGACCGTCGGGTGTCGTCGGGCTGATCCTCGTCATCCTGATCATTCTCGTGCTGCTCGACCGCGTGTAGGGACGGCAGCACCAGTGCTGATACGAAAAAGGGCGGACCCCGGGGTCCGCCCTTTTTCATGTCTCAGTCGAAGTGAAAACGAAGCCCGCCAAGCCGCGGCGGGCGCTTCCGGGCCCTTACGCTTCGGCGTCCGACCGGTCGCGAAGGTGCGCGCGGCGCTCGAAGAACAGCGCTTGACTGATGATCGCCTTCACGGTGTCGGGCTGGTAGGGCTTGGTGATCAGGAAGGCCGGCTCCGGACGATCGCCGGTCAGCAGACGGTCCGGATAGGCGGTGATGAAGATCACCGGAACCTCGTAGCCGCCGAGAATCTCGTTCACGGCGTCGAGGCCGGAGCTGCCGTCGGCGAGCTGGATATCGGCGAGGACCAAGCCCGGCTTCTGTGCGTTGACGGCGTCGACAGCTTCGCTGTGGGTGCGGGCCACGCCGGTGACGTTGTGGCCGAGCCCATCGACGATGCCCTCCAGATCCATGGCGATCATCGGCTCGTCCTCGATGATGAGAACGTCGGTGGCGACCTGCTGGGCGATCTCGCGGCCTGCCTCGTCCACCAGCGACCGCACCTCGTCCTCGCTGACGGACAGGATGGTCGCCGCCTCGGCCGGCGTGAAATTCTCCACCGAGCAGAGCAGGAAGGCCTGGCGCGGCAGGGGCGTGATGGATTCGAGCTTGCGGTCGATGGTCGACGCAAGACCGTCGGATATCTCCGGCTTGCGATTGACGTCGAGCGAGTTCCAGAGCCCAACGAAGGTCTGATAGAGGGCGACGCGAGGCTCGATGTCGGTCTTGAAGACCGACGGATCTTCAACGAGCACCTCCAGCGTCGCAGCAACGTAAGTGTCGCCAGCCTGCTGGGTGCCGGCAAGCGCGCGGGCGAACCGGCGCAAGTAAGGAAGATGTGGCGCGATCGCTTTCGAAATGGACATATAAATTCCGTCTCTAGGAAGTTTTTGGTAGGGCTCCTACCCGTCGACCCCAATGACACGGGCAGGCTCAAAGAGGCAACTCAAATCGTTGCCAGCGTATTCAACACATATGTTTCTTTCTTGGTTCCATTTTGGAACCGAGTGAGTTTTCGAACGTTTCTGGCGCTTGAAGGACCTGCATCCGCTAACGGACGCGGTATCGAGCGGATCGAAGGATGGCTTGTGACTGAGAACGAAAAGCGCGGGGCCCAGAAAGAGGCCCGGGGAGAGAAGGAAGACATGGACCTATCGGCAGGGGGCGCGTCTGGCAGTGCCGGCGGCGGTGCGCCCGGCAAGGTCGCCGAGAACGGTAAAGCTGCGGCAGAAGAAAAGCACGGGCTCTCGTCCGATCTTCAAGGACATATCGGTCGCCAGCTTCGCGCTGCCTTCGACGAGGTAGCGCGCGAGCCTATCCCCGACCGTTTTCTGCAGCTTCTGAAAGACCTCGAGGAAAGTGGGTCTAAGAAGTGAAGCAAAAGGTTTCGGCAAGTCTGAAAGACGCCCTGGTGGGCGAGATGAGCAATCTTCGCGCCTTCGCCGTGTCCCTATGCGGCGACAAGGAGCGCGCGGACGATCTTGTCCAGGAAACCCTTTACAAGGCTTGGAATCATCTCGATTCCTTCCGTGAGGGGACGAACCTGAAGGCGTGGCTCTTCACCATCCTGCGCAACACCTATTTCTCGGAGCGCCGCAAGCGCCGCCGTGAGGTGGAAGATGCCGACGGCAGCTATGCGGCCAAGCTCTCCACCCATCCGGAGCAGCACGGCCATATGGACCTGCAGGATTTTCGCGAGGCCCTGGCCGAACTGCCGGACGATCAACGCGAGGCGCTGATCCTGGTCGGTGCGGCGGGCTTCTCCTACGAGGAAGCGGCGGAGATCTCCGACTGCGCGATCGGGACGATAAAGAGCCGCGTGAACCGCGCCCGCAACCGGCTGGCGGAGAGCCTCGGCGCGAGCGGCGAGGAGTTCGATCAGGGGCTGGCCTCCGCCCTCGCCTCTGCGGGTCCCGGCGGCACCTAAGTCGTTTTCCGGCGGAGAGATCCGCCGTCGATCTTTCACCACATACGAAAAAAGGCGGACGCTCCATGAGGGCGCCCGCCTTTTTCAGTTCTTCAATGTCGCTGCCGCGCTAGCGCCGGATGATATTGGCGACGATGGTGAGCGCAAACAGGATCAGGGCAACAACGAAAATCAGCTTCGCGATCCCGACCGCCGTGCCGGCGAGACCGCCGAAACCAAGCGCCGCTGCGATCAGGGCGATAACGAGAAATGTGAGGGCCCAACCCAGCATGATTATAATCTCCTTCGATCATTCAAATCGTCTTAGGGCAGAGCAACGCGGTCCTGGAGATAAAGGTTTCGTTTGAAGCAGAATTGTTCGGCATCGCATTTTGGAAAGAGGAGGAGACTTATGGGAAAACTGTCACCCGAGGCGTTGGAGGAGGCAAAGCTCGACCCCTCCGCCGTGTTCGACCACCCGCGGGATGTTCTCGCCGCGGACCTGTCCGATGAGGAGAAGCTTGCGATCCTGAAGCGGTGGGAGATGGATGCGGATGCCCTGCTGCGTGCCGGGGACGAAGGCATGGGCGAAGAGGCAAGCAGCGCCGAGCTCGTTCAGGCCGTGAGAGAAGCCATGGATACCCTTGAACCGTAAGCGATTTTTCGCGATTCCAGGCGGGTTCTGCAGGCTCCTCCATGACGTGTTGCGGAACGGATATCCGATTGCGACGTTTCTTTCACAGACCGGGGGCTGGGGATGCGAGCTAAGCCCGCACGCCCTATTCCGGCCCCTTCGAGGTCTTCGAAGATGAGTTCGGAAACTGGATTTATTGCGAAAGAGAGAGAGACGCTTTATGGCACATGATCACACGAAGGATGAACTCGAGCCGAAAGAGGCGCGTCAGGGCACCCGCCCCAGCGCCATGGTTTGGGTGCTGCTGATTTCGACCGTGGTCGCCGCCGTTGCGATGTATCTTATTCTCGCGGTGGGCTGGACCGGTCCTATTCCGTGGACCAGCTAGCAATCGGCTAGAATTCGCGCCGCAATCGAGGGAGGCGGCCATACTTATTCGATTTCGCTATGGAGAGATCGGGAGCGCGGCCGTTGCGGCTGCGCTCTCTTTGCTCGTGCTCGGGGCTGGTCTCCTGACGAGCGCCCACGCCCTCGCCGATCCGTCTGAACGCATTTCGGACGGCGCGGACGCGGCGGCCGAAGCCCTACAGCCCCAATCCAGCGAGCAGGATTCACCCTCGCCCTCTTCTTTCGAGGATTTCGCGGCTTCCGCGATCCGGCATCTGAATGAGGGCGCGGCCCGGCTGCAAACCGGAACGGAGGAAGCTCTTCGCGACTTCGAGCGGTCGATGACCGAGCAGGCGACGGAAATGGACGAGAAGATGGACGAGGTCTGGGCCGAGACGATCGTCAAGTTCCAGAGCCTCCAGACCCAAGTCCAGGAGAACTACGAGCTGCTGGAGCGTCGCACCAAGCGCGGGATCGACGCCTTCCAAGCCTGGATCGCCGGGGACCAGTCGAGCCCGCGGTCCGATCAGCCTCGCTATGAGCCTGAGCCCCTCGAGCCGAACACCCTCATAGAAGGAAGCGGTCCGCCGATCGCGATCTGACGTTTAGCCCTGCCCGCCCGTCGCGGCGGCTGCGTCGCGGGTCTGGACAGCACCGCGCTCCACCGGCTCGGCGCGGATAAGACCCCGCACGGAGTTCCCCAGATAGATCCGATCGGCCCGCTGCAGATCGTCGAGGGTGAGAATGGCCTCGCTGGCCTCGACCCGCGGCAGATCGATCATCTCTTCCCGCAAGGTGCCCGGCAGCAATCCGCACGCCACCGCCGGCGTGTAGAGCCTGCCATCCTTCTCCAGAAACAGGTTGGTGCGCGTGCCCTCGGTGAGCTCGCCCTTGCTGTTGAGGAAGATGACCTCGTCGCAGCCCGTGGCCTCCTGCGCCTCCGCCAGGGCCACCTCGTAGAACTCGCGACGGGTCGTCTTGTGGAAGAAGAAGGGATCCTTCTCGTCCACACGGCGGTCGGAGACCGAGAAGGTCCAGACCGTCTCCCTGTCGGGAAGTGTGATCTCCTTGGCCGTGACGGTGACACCGCCATCCTCGCTCAGCAGCAGGCGAACCATATAGGTGCCGCCCTCAAGCCCACGCGTTTCAGCCGCGAGCGCCGACTTCACCGCGTCCCGGTCGTAGGGATAGCCGAAATGCTGGGCGGAGGCCTTCAGGCGGCTCAGATGACGGTCGAGGAGATAGAAGCCCCCTTCCCGCTCCCAGCGGATGGTCTCGATCAGATCGAAGTTCTGGGCCGGCTTGGTGAGGAACTCGCCTTTCAGGAGGCATTCCTCGTACTCCGCCTCGCCCTTGCTGTCGGCGACGACGCCGCTGCCGATGCCCATCTCACCCTTGCCGTTCGCCAGCATGAGTGTGCGAATGGCGACGTTGAACTCGGCATCGCCGTTCGGTGCGATCGTCCCGACGGCGCCGGTATAGACGCCGCGGGGCAGATCCTCGAGCTCGCGGATGATCTCCATGGCGCGGACCTTCGGGGCGCCGGTGACGGAGCCTGAGGGGAAGAGGGCCTTGAGCATGGCCCGCAACCCCATGTCGCTCCGCATCTCGGCGCGGATGCCCGAAGTCATCTGATGCACCGTGCGGTAGGTCTCCACGGTGAAGAGGTCGGTGACCTCCACAGAGCCGATCTTGGCGAGGCGGCCGAGATCGTTGCGCAGGAGATCGACGATCATCAGATTCTCGGCCCGCTGTTTCTCGTCGACCGCCAGCCAGGTCTTTAGCCGCGCATCCTCCCGCGGGGTGCGGCCGCGCGGCGCCGTGCCCTTCATGGGCCGGGTGGAGAGGGCAGTTCCCTCCCGCTTGAAGAACAGCTCAGGGGACAGGGAGAGGCAGTGGAAGTCCGGCGTGCCGATGAGCCCGCCATAGGAGACACGCTGCTTGCGGCGGAGCGCCTGATAGAGCGCGACGGGGTCGCCGGCATAGCGGAAGAAATATTTGAGGGTCAGATTGATCTGATAGACGTCGCCGGCGGTGATGTAGTCCTTCACCCGCGCGAACGCGTCGAGATAAGACTGCTTGGAACGGGACAGCTCCAGATCGGTGACGTCGGGATCGCCCTCCCCCCCTTTTCGTGCGAGCCAGGCCTTGGTCTCCCGATCGTTGAAGCGCTTCGGGGCGCGGTAGAGGCCGATCCAGAAGAGCGGCTGATCGCGGTTCGCTGGCATCAGGCCGGCAAGCTTCGGCTCCAGGCAATAGCCGAGCTCATAGGCAAAGAAGCCGGCGGCGTAGAGGCCCCGCTTTAGCCCCTGCTCGATGGCGATCAGCTTCTCCTCGACCTCCGCCGGGTCGCGACAAACCACGACCTCGAGCGGCTCCTCGAACAGAAGCGAGACGCCGCCAGGCCTCAAGCTGTCATCCAGCAATACGAACGGAGAATCGGTCATCAACCGAAGCGGCTCCCTGTGATCCGGCTGGCGCGTTCCGGTCCCGCGTCCCCTCAACCGAGAGACGCGCGCCTTTGGCGAAACGCACGAGTCGCCAGACTAGCGCATGGCTAGCGGAGGATCAGCATTTCTCCCTTGCCCAGCGTTGCCATGTCGCCCATGAGCCGCTGAGCGCGCCGGGGCAGCCGGAGCTTCACATCATGCTCCTTCAGGTGGCGCTCGAGGAGCGTCAGATAGGTGAACTCGATGACACCGCAATCGGCGAAGGTGGGCAGGATCTCCTTCGGCTCCTTCTTGAAGATCAGGGTGCCGCGCTTGCAGCCATAGCCGGCGAAGCGGCCGACCTTGCCGAGCAAGACGATGGTGCCGGCCACGACCCGCGCACCGGCATAGTCGCCGGCGTCGCCGCAGACGGTGATGATGCCGCGGCGCATGCGCTCCGCCAGCATGGGGCCAGCATCACCGCGGATGATCAGACGGCCGCCGCGCATGCCGTGCACCTCGCCGACCAGCACGCCGCCGGCGCGCTCGCCCGCATTGCCACCGATATCGAGGGTGCCGCCGGACATGGCCGCACCGGCATAAGGCCCGGCGTCGCCCTTGAGCGTCAGGGTACCGCCCTTCATGGAGGCGCCGAGATAGGCGCCGGCGTCGCCGTCGATCACGATCTGGCCTTCGGAAAAGCGGGAGCCGATGTAATCGCAGCGATGGTCGGTATCGACGAAGCGGATATTGGAGGTCTCGTCGCCGGAGACCTTGAACAGATCGCCGACGCAGAGCTTGGTCCGGGTCGTGCCGATATGCAGCGCCTCGATGTCCTTAGCCTTCACGCCGGCAAGACGATCGGGCGTCAGGCAGGAGAGATCGACCCGCTGATCGGGCCGCTGCTTCATCTTGAAGGTGAGAGCGCTCAACCGACTATCTCCTTCAAATGGAAATGATGGGGGCCGAGATTGCCGCCGTAATTGCCCGCCGCGATGCTCACGACGCCGTCGCTGGAGCCACCGTCGAGCACGGCGTCCATGCCGGCCTTCATGGCGTCCGAGATGGCCTCGGGCGTCAGGCCGTCGATGACGATCTCCATGACCGCCTCGACCTCCAGCGGCAGGTCGGTATCGACGGCGCCTTTCAAAGTCGGGCAATAGGCGTCGTTGGTGGAGGCGATCTGCCCCTTGTATTTCGAGCCGACCTTGGAGCCGGAGCGGACAATGCCGCCGGGGAACGGCGTGATGACGCCGGACATCTGGCTCATGGCCTTCACGGCGCGCATGCAGGCTTTCAGGACGCCCTCGTGGGACTTGCCGAGCACCAGGAAGTTGCCACCGCCGACGGCATCCTTAGTGAAGCCGGTCTTCTCCTCGCAGACGAACTCGCCGTCCATGACCGGGATGCGCCAGAAGCGGCGCCCCTCGATGACCTTGGACATCTGCCAGCCATCGCCGAAGAAGCGGAGCGACGAGCCGAGCTTCAGGGACGGCTTGCCCGGGATGCCGGCATAGCAGGCCGTGCCCGGACAGGTCAGCACGCACTGGCCGACGCGGTTGCGGAGCTGCTTCTGGAGCTTGTCCTTGTCCATGGTGAAGAGCAGGACGGAGACGCCGGGACGGCCGTCATAGGTCTCGTCCCGGGACACCTTCCGCTCGATGCCGGCCTCTGCGCCGCAGGCGATGACCGAGGTGGCGAAGCCGGTCATGGTGCGGGCGGCGATCTCCGCCCACTCCGCCGTCGGTGCCGTGATGATCACCCGCGTGCCCACCATGGGGAAGGCTTCCGCGAAGGTGTCGACGATGGTGACGCCCTTGCGCTTGATATCCGTCATGACGTCGACCCTGGCAGCTTGGCGAAGCGGCCGTCGCGACCTGCGATCCCGTCAGGCACGCTGAACACCTCCGGATTGATGCCGTAATTGTCGCCGTAGAAACCGTTCAGGCGGCGATTGATGTTCTTGTCGAAATCCGGGGTGGCGTGGAAGGCCTTGCCCCAGGTGATGTCGGTGATCTGCCCGTCGCGGACGACGAGGTTGCCGTCCTTGAACACCAGGGTCGCGCGATCGAACATGGCGACCTTGTCCTTCTGCTCGGTATAGACCGCGACATCGCCCACCGCGCCCTCGCCCAAATGACCGCGGTCGGTCAGGCCGAGATGCTTGGCCGGGGCGGCGCGGGTCATGATGGCGAACTCAGACAGCGTGATCTCGCGGGAGATCTCGGCGAGGTTGGTCACCTCGCGCACGGCCTCGGGCAGCTTGTCGAGCCAACGGGTGCGCTCGTCCTTGTCGAGCAGCAGGCCGAAGATCTCCGGATAGCGGGTGAACAGGGCGCCGTTCGGATGGTCGGTGGAGAACAGCACCTGCCACGGGTTCTTGGCGAGGAGGAAGATCTCCAGGCCAATGGCCCACTGCACGGCGTTCACGAAGCTCTTGGACTTGTATTTGTAGGGCACGACGCCGGTGCCGTTGCCCTCGCCCTGGTAGAGCGCCCATTTGCCGGGGCTCGCGGCCTTGCGGCCGTCGAACTGGCGCAGCACGTCGCCGGAGATGGTCACGGTCTGGCCGAACAGCACCTGGCCCACATCGACGGTGACGTTGGGATGGGCGTTCAGCGCCTCCACCAGACGCGGCGCGCCGGAGGAGAGACCCTTCTCGCCTTCCGTGCCGTAGCCGTAGAACTGGATATGGGCGAAGTGGATCGGTACGCCCTCGGCCGCCTCCATGGTCGCGATGGCGGTGTCAATATTGCCGGCGATGCCCAGATTGTTGCAGTGGACATGGGCCGGGTGCGGCACGCCGAGATTGTGCACGGCATGCTGCATGGACTGCACGATCTGGCGCGATGTCGCGCCGTAATACGGCACCTCGTCGTCGAGGCTGAATTTGCGGGCGTTGAACTTGAAGGCTTCGGCGCCGCCGGCGTTGATGACTTTGAGGCCGAGGCATTTCGAGTGATGCAGGGTCCAGGCGACGTAGTCCTGGATCTCGCTCTCAGAGGCCTTCCGCTTCAACTGCTGAAGCGCGAAATCGTCGTTGCCGAGGATCACCAGGCCGCCGACATCGATGATCGGGATCTGGGCGAGTTCCAGATGGGTCTGGATCGCATGGGTCGGCTGGACCGCCGGCTCGATGGCCGTGGTGTAGCCCATCTGGGCGTAACGCAGGCCCGTCGCATAGGCGCCCCATGACGCCGGGGTCGGCGGGATATGCACGCCGCCATCGGCCGCCAGAAGCGGCAGTTCCGGCATCAGCTGGCGCGCCAGGGTGACGTTGGAGCCGGCGATATGGGAATGGACGTCGACGCCGCCCGGCATAACGATCTTGCCGGAGACGTCGTAGGTCTCGTCGGGCTTGCGCCCACCGGCATCGGCGATGACGCGGCCATTCTCGATATAGATGTCGCCGACGGAATCGCGGTTGTTCGCGGGGTCGACGACGCGGCCGCCTTTCAGGCAAAGCAGCATTATGCGGCCTCCGTGGTCTTGAGACGCTCCGACAGGTCGGCGAGGATTTTCGCGACGCTCGGCAGATCCGATGACCCGCTCTCCGGCGTCACCATGCCGAGGCCGGAGATCTGCGGCAGGTAGAGCGCCGCATCGTGGTCGGCACCCGGCTTGGCGACCTCGATGACGATATCGGCCGCATCGGGCTTCACCGAGCCCTTCGCTCCCAGAACGATGGTGGGCACGCCCTTGGGGGCTTTCGCCTTCCCCTCTCCGAACGCATCGACCCAGATCAGCGCGTCGGCTTCACCGTCCGCAATCATGCGGTGGGCGTCGTAGCGCCAGGCGTCGTGGACCGGATCGCCATGGGCGAAGCTGGTGCGCACGGGCAGACCGCAGGTCCAGACCGAGCAGAGATTGACCCCGTCGCCATTGCCGTGGACCGGGACGGTATAGGTGCCGGCGCGGGTCTTGTCGCAAAGAGAGCGGACCATATCGAGCACGGTGTGGAGCACCGGCTCGTCCAGCTCTGCCGGCGAATAGACGAAGACGGAGAACGCCGCCTCGTGGAAGCGCTCGGCGGCTTCCGAAAGGGCTTTCGGCAGGGGCTTCTTCCGATCGCCGAAGGGATGGTGGCGCACCGCGGCGCCCAGCATGGCGATCGCCGTGGGCAGATCGACCTTGCGGATATCGATGGCCGTGGTCTCGACCGTATCGGGCAGCGTCTTCGGCTTGCAGCCCAAGGTGATCAGCCGGCGAGGCTCGGCGCCCGGACGGGGGAGCTTCTGCTCGGCGGGGAAGATCTTCTCCAGCAGATCGGGGTCGGCCTCCAGCGGCCCCTTGCCCAGCACAACGACCAGATCGGACCGGTTGCGCAGCTCGCCGAGGCTGACGGGCGTGGAGCCCGCTTCGCGCATCAAACGATTTGCCCGGGAGAGTCCGACGCCACCTGCGTGATCGATGACGCCGCCGATCTCCTCGGCGAGGGTGAGGGCCGCTTCCGCGCCCGCGACATCGGTCATGAGACCCGCAATCAAAGGAAGGTTGGCTCGGTCCAGAAGCTGCGCTGCGCTGGCGAGCGCTTGCGACTCTTCGACCTCAGTGCCGTTCAGATAAACCGCCATAGCGGCGCACCTTTATTCAGAAGCTAAGACCGGCGCAAGCACCCGAATGCGCGCAGGTCCGGCGAGATGGAAGATTGTCCGGGCGGCATCTCAGTCCGCCCAGACGATTAGCGAGGCAGGCTACGATTTCGGCTTATCGTATTTGATATAGGCGAAGCGCTGGTCGTCGGGCGTGCCCTCAAGAGCGCCCTCTTCGATTCCGGGCTGCCAGTGAACGACCTCCTCGATCTTCTTCGCCAGCTCGAAATCCTTGTCGGTGATTCCCTTGGCGGCGTGATTCTTCAAGCGAACCTCGACCCAAGCATAAGAAGCTGTGATATCGGGATGATGAAACGCGGCCTCGGCGAGATGGCCGATCGTGTTGATCACCATGAGGGTGCTCTTCCAACTGGCGGTCTTGTACTTGCGGCGGATCCAGCCGTCTTCCAGATACCAGTTGGGAAGCTCCTTGAGGCGCTCCTCACATTCGCTTTCGTCGTATACGCGTTCCGAAGTTGCCATGACACCTGTCTTTTGAAAAAGTGCGTTATCCCCATCAGCTCAAGCATATCGAGTGGCTCCGGCCCCATCAATGGAAGAGGCCTGTACCGTGCAGTCTGCCGGAAGCCTACAACCGATGACCTGTACTGAAGTCTCTGTAACTACACGCGCGAGGCTGCATTTCGGTTTCTTCGATCCCAGTGGCCAAGGCGCGCAGCCCTTCGGCAGCTTCGGGCTCGGACTGGACCGGCCGGTCACCGCGCTGACGCTTACGCGCGCCGACGAATTCAGCGTAGCGGGGCCCGAGGCGGAGCGCGCGGGCAGCAATCTCACCAAGCTCGCCGAGATGGCGGGCCGCGAGCCGAACTACGCGCTTCGCATCGAATCGGCGATTCCGTCCCATTCCGGTCTCGGCTCCGGCACCCAGCTCGCGCTTGCCGTGGGCGCGGCCTTTGCACGCATCGAAGGCATGGAGCTCAGCCCAAGGGAGATCGCCAGCGCACTCGGCCGCGGCCGGCGTTCGGGAATCGGCATCGGCACGTTCTCGCGCGGCGGCGCGGTGATCGACGAAGGCCCGAAAGGCGGCGACCTGCCGGTCCAACTGGCGCGCGCCGATTTTCCGGATGAGTGGCGCGTCCTGCTGATCTTCGATCCCGGCTGCAAAGGGCTGCACGGATCGAACGAGCTGGAGGCCTTCGCCACCGCGCCGGCCTTCCCGGATGCGGAATCGGCGCGGCTGAAGCAACGCTCTCTCCATTCGGCCCTGCCCGCGCTGGAGGATCGCAGCTTCAAGCGGTTCTGCGACACGATCGGCGATCTGCAATCGGTGATGGGTCTCTACTTCGCGCCCTATCAGGGCGGGGCGCTGGTGAGCGAGAAGGTGAGCGCGGCGGTCCACTGGCTGCGAGACCAAGGCTATAAGGGCGTCGGCCAGAGCTCCTGGGGGCCGACCGGCTATGCGATCCTGCCGAGCGAGGCCGAAGCCGATCGGCTGCTCGCGGAGGCGAAATCGCACGAGGCGTTCGGGGGCTTGCGCTTCGAGATCGCCCGCGGCTGTAACGAGGGCGCCAGCATCACGTGCCGCTGAAGCCGGTTTCGTGCGACTGGGACCACCTGTAGGCGGAGCCGCCAGACTTGTGCTGCAGAGCCGCGTTTGCCAGATAGTCAGAGCCGGCTGAGAGTTTTGCTATTCTGTTTCGAAATTTGAGGAGATGAGAGGCTCATGGCGCACCGCCACATTCTTCATATGCTCACCCCGCTCAAATATATGAGCCCGTTCGACGTCAACATGGCGGTCGATGCCGGGTTTGACGTGGTGATTCCCTATACGAGCGTCACCGAGAGCGACGTGAACGGGCTGGTGCAGGACGCCATCTTCTCCCGCGGTCCTGAGGGCGTGAAGCAGACCGGCATCTTCATCGGCGGCAAGCGCGCCATCGAGGCCTTGAACATGATGGATAAGGCGAAGGAGGCCATGGTGCCGCCCTTCGAGATTTCCGTTTTCGCCGATCCCGCCGGCTCCTTCACCACCGCGGCCGCCATGGTCGCCTGCGCCAACAAGGCGCTGGAGGACGAGTTCGACACCGGGCTCGACGGAAAACGCATCGCCATCTATGGCGGCACCGGCGTGGTGGGCTTCGCCTCCGCGGTGATCGCAGGCTTGCACGGCGCAACGCCGGTGCTGGTCGGCTATGACGGCCCGGAGCGCGTACGCCGCCTGGCTGAGGAGTCCAATCAGCGCTTCGACGCCAATCTCCAATATGCGGACGGCAGCACCGAGGACCAGAAGACCGAGATCCTCAAAGAGTGCGACCTGACCTTCTCCGCCGGCCCGGCTGGGCGCCAGCTCCTGACCACGCGCCAGCTGAAGGAGGCGGACAAGCTTCTCGTGGCGGCGGATGTGAATGCCGTGCCGCCGGCGGGCATCGAGGGCGTCGGCATCAACGACAACGGCAAGCCCATCGACGGGCTGAAAACGGTCGGCATCGGCGCGCTCGCCATCGGCGACGTGAAGTACAAGACCGAGGCCGGGCTGTTCAAAAAGATGCTGGAATCCGACAAGCCGCTCTATCTCGATTTCCGCGACGCCTACGACCTTGCCAAGACCATCGCGCCGTAGCGGCGCGTCGGTGCTGATCGCGGCGGTGTCGGCCAGGAGCCTCGCCGCCGCGTCCGCCCGCGCAGGCCTCGTCCCGCTCACGGCCGATTTCTTCGCCGACCGGGACACGCAGGAGATTGCCGCGGCGAGCCTGCAGCTCGACGGGCCGATGAGGGCGGGCATCGCGGGGGTCGATCTCCTCGACAAACTTAAGCGGCTGGCAGAGGCCGCCCCTTCCCCGCCTATCGGCTTCCTCTACGGCTCCGGCTTCGAGACCAATCCCGCGATGTTGGACGCGGTGGCCGCGCAGTGGCCAGTTCTGGGCAATCCGGCCCAGACCGTTGCGGCCGTGAAGGACCCGGCGCGGTTCTTCCCTGCTCTGGAAACCCTCGGCATCCCCCATCCCGAAACGCGAATGGAGCGCCCGAGTGACCTGGAGGGCTGGCTGGCGAAGCGCGTGGGCGGCGCCGGCGGCAGCCATGTCGGCCCGGCGACAGAGGCACGCGGCACGGGTCACTATTATCAGCGGCGGGTGGAGGGCGCTCCCGCCTCCCTGCTGTTTGTCGCCGACGGATCCTCCATGGTGCCGCTCGGCTTCAGCGCGCAATGGGCCGCGCCCGGCACCCGCTCGCCGTTCCGCTATGGCGGTGCGGTGCGGCCGGCCGATCTTTCGCGCCCGGCGGAGACCGGAATGGCCGAGGCGGCCGCCAAACTTGTTGATAGCTTCGGCTTGGCGGGATTGGGGAGCGCGGATTTCCTGGTCTCGGGCGATAGCATTCGGCTTCTAGAGATCAATCCCCGGCCCGGCGCGACGCTCGATATCTTCGACGATGCTGCGGCGCCGCTGATTTCATTTCACCTTGACGCGGTGACGAACCGAAAGCTACCCACCGGCCGAGAGATGAGCGACGCGGCCGCAAGCGCGGTCGTCTTTGCCAGACGTCCGGTGACGATACCGGAGACTTTCGAATGGCCGGACTGGACATCGGACAGACCGAAGCCGGGGGAGCGCATCGCTGAGGACGGGCCGATCTGCACGGTGATCGCCCGGGAGAAGACGAAGGACCAGGCACGGCAGCTCGCCGAAAGACGGGTTCGGGATATCTTGGAGGCGCTTCACGGCGCATAGGAGGGTTTCAAGTGAGCGACAAGATCAAGGCGCCCAGCGTCAACAAGACTGTTAAGCCCATCGTGGAGAAGATGATCGCCGAGGCCGATCAGCTCCGCATCAAGGTTTCCAAGGGCTCGACCGGCGAGACGCTGATCGATTGTGGCGCCAAGGTCCCGGGCGGTCTGGAAGCCGGACGCCGTATGGCGGAAGTCTGCCTCGGCGGGCTCGGCACGGTCACCTTCGAGGTCGCCGACACGACGAGCCCGTTTGCCTTCAACGTGACGGTGCATACCAGCCAGCCGGTCATCGCCTGCCTCGGCTCGCAGTACGCAGGCTGGAGCCTTTCGGCGAAGAAGGACGACGGCAAGACATATTATGTGCTGGGCTCCGGCCCTGGCCGCGCGCTTGGCTCCTCGGAGCCGCTCTTCGAGGAGCTTGGCTATCGCGATCAGGCCGACGAGGCGTTCTTCGTGCTGGAGGCCGACGAGGCGCCGCCGGCCGTCCTGGTGAAGCAGGTCGCGGAGGCCTGCAAGGTGAAGCCGGAGAATCTGACTTTCATCTATGCTCCCACGAGCAGCATCGCGGGCATGGTGCAGATCATCGGCCGTAGCCTGGAGGTCGCCCTCCACAAGGCGCATGAGCTGCATTTCCCGCTCGAGAATATCGTCGACGGCATCGCCTCGGCGCCGCTCGCCCCGCCCGCTCCCGATTTCGTCCAGGCCATGGGCCGCACCAACGACGCCATCATCTATGGCGGCCGCGTGCAGCTTTACGTGAACGGCGACGAGAAGGCGGCGCAAGAGCTAGCCGAGAAGCTGCCGAGCTCAGCCTCGAAGGATTACGGCCAGCCGTTCGCCGAGATCTTCTCCGCCGTGAAGGGCGATTTCTACGCCATCGACAAGATGCTGTTCAGCCCGGCCCAGGCCATGGTCAGCGCGCTGGAGAGCGGCAAGAGCTTCCAGGGGGGCGGCATCGACCAGGTTCTGCTGAACCGCTGCTTCTATAAGTAGTCCAAGCTCCGAAAGCCCAGCTCCGAAAGCCCAAGGCAGCCTGCATGGCAGACATCACGCCTCTCGTTTCCAGCCGGGGCGACCGTCCCGAGCCGCAACCCCGCGAGGATGCGCCGATCCTTCTGTTCGGCGATGGCAGGGATTGGCACGGCAAGAGCCTGGCGCGCGCCTTCAAGGCGCGGGGCATCGCGCCGATCACCGTGCCGCTGGGTGCGTGCGGGTTCGATACGACCCGGCCGCACGGGCTGTCGATCCCGGGGCTCGGCGACGAGCTGCCGGCTGCCGCCTTCGTACGCTTCGTGCCGGGTGGCAGCTTCGAGCAGGTCACCATGTATCTCGGCGTGCTGCATGCCTTGCGGGATTCCGGGGTGATGGTGTGGAACGACGCGCGGACCATCGAGGCCTGCGTCGACAAGTCGACCACCAGCTTCCGTCTCGCCAAGGCCGGTCTCCGGACACCGCGGAGCTGGACGACGGTGCACAGGCAAGAGGCTGCCGAGATCGTCGACCGGCTGAGAGCCGAGGGACTAAAGGCGGTGCAGAAGCCTCTTTTCGGGGCCCAGGGCAACGGGCTGGTGCTGCTTGAGAGCCCCGACGATCTGGCGCCCGACGAAGAGGTGAACGGCACCTACTACCTTCAGGAGTTCATCCCCCCTGCCCTGGACGATCAATTCCAGGATTGGCGGGTGTTCGTCTGCCGCGGCCAGGTGGTCGCCTCCATGCTCCGCCACGGCCTGAGCTGGATCACCAATATCAAGCAAGGCGCCCGCGCCAAGGCGGCGATCCCCTCACAAGATTTGAGCGACATGGCACTAAAAGCCGCGGCGTGCGTTGGTGCCGATTACGCCGGCGTCGACGTGATCCAGTCGCGGGACGGCGGCTTCCTTGTATTGGAGGTCAACAGCATGCCTGCCTGGAACGGACTTCAACAGGTGACCAAGTTCGGCATCACCGAATATGTCGTGGACGCGTTTCTCGATGCCGCATCGGCGCATGGTGGCGCGGCCGCGCGGGGCCAGGCGTGAGCGAAGGGCTCGCCGACGACGTCATCGCCAAAGCCTATATCGAGGCCTGCCTAGCCGAGCTGGAAGCGCTGAAGCCCGGCAACGTGCACCGCTACGCCGACGATCCGCGTCACGTGGTTTCCGATTTCGAGAAGAGCGCGGAAGCTTCTGCGCCCTTCATCGCCAATTCGGAGCTGGGCGTCGGCGAACGCATCCGCCAGGCGGCGGAGGCGACGGCCGATGCGTGCGGCACCAACACAAATCTCGGCATCATCCTTCTGACGGCCCCGCTCGCTGCGGCAGCCGCCAAGAATTCCAAGAACGATCTGCAGTACCGGCTTGCCAAGATCCTGATGAAGCTCAACAAGCGCGATGCGCGTGAGGCTTATGCCGGGATCCGGGCGGCGAATGCGGGCGGGCTTGGCGAGGTGCCGGAGCACGACGTTGCGGAGGAGGCTTCGACCTCACTCCTGGAGGCGATGTCGGCCGCACAGAGCCGCGATCGCATCGCGTGGAACTATACCCATGATTTCGCTGACATCTTCGAGATCGGCCTGCCGGCGCTGACCGAGGCGATGGACCAGTGGGTCGAGCCGAACTGGGCGCTCTCGGCGGTGTTCATGCGGTTTCTGGCCGCCGAGCCCGACAGTTTGATCGCGCGCAAATACGGCATGGAAACCGCGAGTGAAGTACGCGAGGAGGCCGCGTCCTTGGCCGAGAAGCTGGCGGGCGCCGGCGAGCCGGAGCAGCTCGAATCGGAGCTGCTGGCCTTCGACCGGTCGCTCAAGGAGCGCGGACTAAACCCCGGAACGACCGCGGACCTGACGGTTGCGACATTATTCGCCGATCGGATCCAGGCCCTCGAAGGTGCTCAATAAAAGGCCGCATTCTGCCGATAATCGACTTGCCCCTGACATCGACGCCTGATTATGTTGCCCCCGCGGCTCCCCACAGGAGTTGTGGACGAAGGGCGTTTCAGGCATAGCGCTGTCGTCGGTCGGTCTCCGGACGCTTCGATAGCGGCGGCGTCGATCTCTTTTTGGATTTCAGTAGGATTAGGGAGGGCTTAGTTCATGGCCAAGATTACCAATGTACGCGTCGGCGAGTCGCTCGTGGGCGATGGCAACGAAGTTGCTCACATCGACCTTCTCATGGGCCCGCGCGGCTCCGCTGTCGAGACGGCTTTCTGCAACGCGCTGACCAACAACAAGGACGGCTTCACCACGCTTCTGGCGGTTGTCGCTCCGAACCTGCTCTGCAAGCCGAACACCATGCTGTTCAACAAGGTCACCATCAAGGACGCCCGTCAGGCGACCCAGATGTTCGGCCCGGCTCAGTATGGCGTCGCCAAGGCCGTTGCGGACTGCGTTGCCGAGGGCATCATCCCGGCTGACGAGGCTGACGATCTCTACATCTGCGTCGGCGTCTTCATCCACTGGGAAGCCAGCGACGACAAGAAGATCCAGGACTTCAACTACCAGGCGACCAAGGAAGCCATCGAGCGCGCCGTCAAGGGTGAGCCGACCGCTGCCGAAGTCACCGCTCAGAAGGACACTGCTTCTCACCCGTTCGCGGCTGGCTGAAAAGGCGAGCCCCCCGGTCGGGGCAAATCCGGCGATTCACCGGGCCCGGTACGGCGGTGGTTACAGAAGCTGGGTTTTTGAGTTAACGGCACGGCGCCTCAGGGCGTCGTGTTAGAGGCCGATAATCGCCGTCTTCTCCGGAAGGCGGCGATTTCTTTTTGGGGGAGGCTTCCGTTGTGAAGCGCGGTGGCGATCAGAGCCCCGCTGGCCCCCGCCTCCGCCGCCGCGTCGAGATCTTCGATCCTGCGGATGCCGCCGGCGCAGTAGAGCTCGCTCTCCGGCGGCGCCTCTCTTGCGATCTCCCGAAACCGGGCCAGGTCCGGACCTGCGCCGGAGCCGACCGCGCCGAGGGTCATGACGACGATCCGCTTCGGCCAGAGCTTCGGATCGGACAGCAACATCTCCGGGCCGCGGAAGCCGTCTCCGTCAAAATCGAGGGAGAGGACGGCGCCCTCGCCGGCCGCAGCACAGATGATCGCCCATTGGGCCATGTGGGAGAGGCACTCGGAACCGATGACCGGGATGAGCCCGGCTTCGAGGCAGCCCCGCACCTGTTGGGCCGCGACGAAGCCCGCATCGAGCCACACTTCCGTCTCGGGGAGCGCCGCCTTGATTTCGCAGCAGAGGGCGGCCTGCTCGCCCGTTCCCTGGATGGCATCGAGATCGGCGATATAGAGCCGGTCGGCTTCCGCCTGCTCGATCAGCCCCTGCGCGATGGCGACGGGATCGTCCGCCGCTCCGAACGGGCTTTCGATAGGTCGGTAGGTCTCCCGCGCACCGGCCCGGCCATGGACGACCTCTCCGCCCATCAGGTCGAGCACGGGTATGATGCGGAAATCCCTCATGGGTCAGGGGTAGCGCGGCAACGGCGCCTTGAATAGCCGCTTGAAGTGCCGCGCCGGATCGCGGAGACAGAGCCCATGAGCACCATCATCGGCTGGGATCTCGGCGGCGCAAATCTGAAGCTTGCCATCATCGAGGATGGAACGCTCCGCAAGGCGCGCCAGATCCCCTGTCCCATCATTCCCGACCGGGCGAAGTTCGACCAAGCGGTCGAGACCGCCCTCAAGTTTGTGCAGAAGACGCCCGAGCCGCGTTCTCATGCGGTGACCATGACGGGAGAGCTTTCCGACGTGTTCGAGAGCCGGACCGAAGGGGTCGGCTATCTTATCGCGCTGATGGAGCGCGTGGCGGGCGAGACGCCGCTCCTGATCTGGGCGGGGGCAGAAGGGCTGTTGCGTCCGGAGGAGGCCAAGGCGAAGCACCGGGCGGTCGCGTCGGCGAATTGGCTCGCCACCGCTGCGCTTGTTGCGAAGCGCGAGAGCGACGGACTGATGGTCGATATCGGCACCACGACCACCGATCTCATCCCCTTTCGCGACCGCGCGCTCCGCATGCGCGGGATGATCGATGCGGCCCGGCTCACCGAGGGCGAGCTGATCTATACCGGCGTGGTGCGGACCCCCGTTATGGCGCTGTCCCAGCGGGCCCCATTCCAGGGCCGCATGCAGGGCGTGGCGGCAGAGAAATTCGCCACCATGGCCGATGTCTACCGGCTGACCGGCGACCTGCCGGAGGATGCCGATCCCTATCCGACCGCGGACGGGCGCGGCAAGTCCCCCGGGGAGAGCGCGGCGCGCCTGGCCCGCATGCTGGGGCGGGATGCGGAGGATGCGCCCATGGCCGACTGGGCGGCGCTGGCACGGTGGTTCGCCGACCGGCATTGGGAGCAGATCGCCCGGGAGGCCGAGGCGCTTATCTCCCGGGAGGAGCTGGCTGCGGATGCCCCGGTCGTCGGGGCAGGATGCGGCCGCTTCCTGGCCGCCGGCCTGGCGCGGGCGCTCGGCCGGCCCTATCGCGATTTCGGGGCTTCTATCGGCGCCCCTGCGAAACTCCGGGATGAGGCGGCGGTCTGCGCGCCAGCCGTCGCGGTGGCGCTGCTCGCTGCAACCGATCCGGAAGGCTCCGCGTTGTCTTCCTCATAGGAAACAGCCGATTGGAGCTCGAAAATGCGTAGTTTTGTCATTGCCGCGACTCTGATGGCCGGTGCCGGCGCTCTGTTTGCGAGCGTCCCGGCCAGTGCCACGCCCGGCCAAGCCGTGAAGGGAGCCACCGCGGCTCCCCAGGCTTACGTCCAGCAGGTCGACTTCGTCGATCGCGCCGAGCGGCGCCTTCGCCGGAACGGCTATACGGTGATCCCGCCGGCGCCGCCGCCCCCGCCGGGTGCTGGCCCGGTGATCGTGGGTGAGGCGCCTGTCGCACCGGTGGCGCCCGGGGCACCGGTGGTTCCCCTGCGGCCCACGACCTGCGGCGAGTATCACTATTGGAATGGCGTTGCTTGCGTCGACGCACGCTACGTAGACGAAGAATAGCTGCAAAGCACGGAGGGCCGACCGCGATGCATAGAGCGATATCTGCCGGAAGCTGGATGGCGGTGGCCTTGTTTGCCGCCGGGGTTTCGCTAAGTCCCGCTCCGGCGGCGGCCCTCCCCTCGCCTGGGCTCGCCAGCGCGCCGGGCATCTCGGGCACGGGTGTCACGCCGATCCGTTCGGCGCGCCCGCCCTCCCGCAGCTTCTTCCGGATGCCTTGGCGGCATCGGGATCGGCCAGCCACGAAATGCTCCAATCGCGCTGTCTGGAACGGCCAGGAATGCATACCGATCAGGGATCGCCAACGCCGCAGAGGAGACTGAGATCAGAGGCTGATAAGCGCCGGAGCGCTACTCCGCAGCTTCCCTATAGAATGCGTCAATCTTGCCCATCAGCAGATCCCAGGCCTGCCGCTCACGGGGACCCGCCGTCTTCTCGATGGCGATGGTGAGATACTCGATCTCCTGCTCCACCTTCTCGCGGGGCAGCATCTTCAGGCGGCTGGCCAGGATGGCCGCTTCCAACACGGCGCTCTTGGCCCGGTTCATGCCGCCAAAGGGCGCGTGATTCACGGTTTTCACCACCCGGCACGAGAAGCGCGGTCGAAGCTCATCCTCCTCGATGCTCTCCACGGCGAGCTCGGCATGGGCCAGCGTCTCTGCGAGGCGCGCGCCCGGCACCTCATCGGCCGGCGCCGTCGGCCAATCCTTCTGCCCCGTGAGGCAGCCGGCGAAGATCAGCACGTCGTCGGTGAAGTTGGTCACGGCAAACGGGTTCTCGCGCAAATTCTGGAGCGTGGTGGAGGGGTAGAACGGCGCGATGATCCAGTTCTCGCCGTCGGCGATGATGCCGAGCGGCGCGATATGAACCTTACCCTCGCCGCTCATTGTCGTGACGATGCATTCGCGGATCATCGGCATGGCGCGCGCGGGCCTTAAGAGGCCGTCTCCCTCGGTTTCTTCTTGGCGGCAGTCCCCGCCTTCTTGATGGGCTTCTCCTTGCCCGGCTCTTCCTTCGCAGGCGGCGTCTCCGGTTCTTCCTCGGCGGGCGGCGTCTCCCCCGGCTCCTTCTTCTCCGGCGCGGGCTTCTCCCGCTCTCCCGCCTGAACCGGCGTCTTCTTCTTGGCCTGCTTCTTCGTCACGAGGGTGTGGCCCGCCTCCTTCAGCTGAGTCTCGTCCTCGTCGTCCTTCGGCGCGGCGACGCCCCAGTCCAGCGGCTCGTCCTGGGCGTAGCGCTTGCCGAGCTGCCAGGCGATCTGCGCCTTGGTCAGCTCCGCCGCCAGATAGAAGGCGTGAGCGCCGTCCTCCTCCACTCCGAGCTTGGGGAAGAGCTCGAAAGCGTCGTCCGCCACGTGATGCATGTCGCGATTGAAAATATGCACGCCGTCCTCGGCCGTATAGATGCGGAAATTCTTGTCTTTGATCTCGCCCGCCAGCTCCGCCAGCTCCTCCGGCGTCTGGGGGAACGGCCGCCGGTCGTGCAGGCTCAACAGGCCGGAATCGTAATCCTTCGGCAGGTCGTGGTCGGCCCGGGATGCGTGCATGATGCGGCGGGCCAGGTCGTGCTCCTCCACCGTGCGGCGCGTGTGAGGGCTGACATGGACGACCAGCACGTTGCGGATGTGGAGCTCCGAACAGATGCCAAGCAGCATGGCGGTGACGCCGCCGGAATCGGCGTCCGTGAGCTCGGTGAGGTTGCCGGTCCCCATGAGGATCTCAGAATCCGGATATTGGCGGCGCACCTCGGCGTACCGCTCCAGGGAGGTCATGAATCCGAAATTGATCGGGTCGAGCACCGGGTCCGCCATATAAGGCAGCCCCTTCTTCTCCATTGCGTCCATGGCGCGGTAGAGCGACGGAAGATCGCCGTGCTCCTTCGGGATGAGGACCGGCACGGAGGAGACCTCGTCGGCGATATAGAGGGTTTCCTCGTTGAGGCTGAGCAGGAAGTCTGCGCCCGCCTTGCCGCCGCGGAGCAGCTCTTCCGGATTGGCGGAGTCGACGCTGACCTTGAAGCGCTCGCCATGGAGCGCTTGGATCGCCTGTTCCAGATGGGGGAACGGCGTGTCAGGCAGACAGCCGAGATCGATCACGTCGGCGCCCGCCTCGCTCAGCTCGGCAGCCCGCATCACGAGCGTCTCGACGGAGAGCGCGGAGGCATCCACGATCTCGGCGAAGATCCTGATGTCGTACTGGCTGAGATCGGCATCGCGCTTGGCCTTGCCGAAATAGGTCGGCAGATCCTTCAGCTCATCGGGGCCGCGGACGAAGGGCACGCCGAAGCGCTCCGAGAGCTGGTCGAGATCGGCGCGGCAGCGGCCCGGGACCATGACCTGATCCGCCTCGATGGAGTCCGGCAGACGCCGGGCGATGATCTCCTCGGTCATCAGCGCGGCGACCTTCACGCCGATGTCGAAGACCTCGTAGTCGAACTCCGGCTGCATGCTCTCGAGCACGGCCTCCAGGCGCGGCTTGGCGATATGTCCGGTCAGAAAGAGAATAGCTTCAACCACTCAATCAGGCTGCATCAGTCGGGTTCATATCAATGTCGGGCGTCTTTGGCCCGCATCAATCGCGCTCCGGTCCACAGGCCCGGCTCAATCGATCGCCGCGCCGCAGGGCATCTCCGAGGCGAGCGCGGCGGCGAAGCTCTCCTGGTCGCCCTTGCCCAACAGGAATATCGGAACGCCGGCCGCCCGAAGCATCTCCGGGAACGCCTCGTCCACGATACCCTCGTCGGCCAGGGCCTGGGCGCCCGTCACGCTCTGGCGGCGCTCGATGGATTTGATGATGTAGCAGCGTCTGGCTGCGAGCCTACCGGCGAGCCAGAGCGCCAGGCTGTCGGAGGTGATGGTCCAGGAGGGCGCGATCTCCGGCCGATTGGCGATGTGGGAGAACGGCGCCCAGACGGCGACGCGGTTCTGATCCAGGCTTTCCAGCAACGCCGCCTCGCTGTCGCCGACGGTGAAATCGGGCCGCAGACCGGCCACCGCCCATGCAAGCTGGTCCATGGCCAGCAGCGCCATGCGATGGGCCGTCGGGTCGCCGAAGCCGAGGGCGGATTGGGTGGTGCGGACTTCGTCGGCGAGCGCGCCGCCCCCCGGCACCACGACGACGGGACACGGCGCGCCGGCGATGGCATTGAGCCAGGCTTCGAGATCGCCGGAGCGGACCACGCTGCCGCCGAGCTTCACGATGATGGGCCGCAGATGATCGGGGATGCGCGCCGGGGCGTCGTTGCCGAAACTCTGGAGCGCCTGGCCGGTCATACGCTCCGCTTTCGCACGATTTCCGTGCCGACGGCGCCCGGATCCTTGTCGAGCTTCTCGACCTTCACCTTCACGGTCTGGGCGCGAGGGTGCTTCAGGACGCGGGAGGCGATCTCCTCCGCCATGGTCTCGGTGAGATTGATATGACCGCTGCCGACGACGTCCTTCACCGCGTTGATGATCACGTCGTAATCGAAGGTGCGATGAATATCGTCCTGCAGGGGCTGATCGCTCGCGTCGATCTCCACATCCACGGAGACGCGCACGCGCTGGGTGACGCCCTTCTCATTGGAATAGACGCCAATCTCGCTGTCGAGCACGTAGTCGTGGACGAAGATGCGGTCCAGCGGCAATTGCCCGGCATCGCCACCCTGCTGCAGGGCGATGGATCCTAAACGCTGTGCGGTCTGTTCCGGCACGTCACTCGCTTTCTATCTGTCAAATTCGTCTTGCTGGCTCATGCATTGCCTGTCGGCGAACGCTGAGGCTGCCTACCATATCGGGCTTGCGCCATCAGCCGCCAAGGGCGGGTTAACGCGCGAGGCCGCAAGAGGCTCCTCCAAAGGGTCCTTGGGGATCAGCGCGCGGACGGCCCGGACCGCCGCTTCGCTAAGCGCCCCGCCCCTTTTGCCCGCATCGCAGAGCGCGCCGCGGAAGCCGAGAAGATCGGGGTTTAGCGGGAGAAGCTCTGCGACGTGGTCCTTGGCAAGGGAACCGGCCAAACCGACCTTCAGCCCATGAGACCGAGCCTCGGCGATGAAACTGGCCAGTTGTGCGGTGTCGAGATGGTCCAGCAGATGCCCCCGCCCCTTGAAGCGCGTATCGAGCATCACGCCGGCAGCGCCCATCTCGGCGGCCAGGCCAACCGCATCGCAGTCCGGCAGATCGTCGGCGAAGAGCACGAGGATCAGCTTCGCATCGCCCAAGGCCGGCTTAAGGGCGCGGAGGCAGGCTGCGGTGCCCTCTCCCGCGAAGACACCGAACTTGACGTAGTCCACGCCGGATTCGGCCGTCTTCTCGATGGCCGGTCCAAGCAATTTGGCGTCCATGGGAAGATCGCCGACCGTCGCGCTGACCTCGGCGCGCCCGTCGATCCGGCGAACGGTCTCACCCAACACATCGGGCGCGACGGCGCCGAGGGCGCCGCGGTCCGGCTCTTTCAGATCGATGATGTCGGCGCCGGCACGAAGAGCGATCTCCGCCTCCTCCGGCCCCCGGACGCTGGCCAGGAACTGGGTCATTGCTCTCGACCTATCAGCGGAAGAGGAAATCGAACAGCCCCCCGCCGCCGCCGCGGCGCTGCTGCTGGCGGTTGGGCCGATAGGTCGTCGTTGTCTGGGGCGGTGGCTTGGGCTTCCGGAGCTGGATTTGGTTGGTGTTGCCCTCGGGATCGGTGACCGCGACTGCATAGCGGCTCCATTCCCAGTCGGCGCTGTTGGCGCCCCAGCTATAGGGCTCCACGGCCAGCACCTTCTTGCCCCAGAGGTCGACGATGGCGACATAGACGAGCTCGGAGCTGTCGTCTTGGCTGAGATCGCCGGCGTGGTAGCGCAGCAGGCCGATCCCGTTCAGGGCGTCCTGAAGCTCGGTCCATTCCAGGATCTTCGGCTTGCCCGCGCCGAACATCTCCAGCTGGGCGCGGACGGCCGGATATTTCTCGTTCAGCGCTACGAAACGGCTGGGCTCCGGCTCCTTCACGATCCATCCCGAGACCGGCGGCCCGAGCGGCGCGCCCTCTGCCGGCGGTACCTCCTCGTCGAGCGCGATCAGCGCTTCACGCGCCTCTTCCTGGAACGGGTTCTTCTTCAGCGCTGCGCGGTAGGCATCGATCGCATCGCTCTCCCGCTCCAGGGCCCGATAGACATCGCCGCGAACCCGAGAGGCGTAGTCGCTCTCCTCGTCCATGGAGGCCGCCTGGAGGGCGTCGGTCAGAGCCTCGCCCGGCTTGTCGTCTTTCAGCTTCGTCTCGGAGCGCAAGGCATAGGCTTCGGCGCTCGGCGACTTCTCGATGGCGAAGTCGAGATCCTTCAGGGCCGCGTCGTAGCGGCCGATGGCGGTGAAGAGCCGGCCGCGCTCCAGATAGGCCTGCAGCCCGTTGGGATCGAGCTCGATGAGCCGATCAAGATCCTTGCGGGCGGGGGCGTATTGCTTGGCGCCGAGATAGGCCCTGGCGCGGAGCAGGAGAAGCTCCTGGTCGTCCGCCCGCCCCAGCAGGCTCTGGGTGAAGTCCGAGGCCGCATTGTCGTACTCGCCGATCTCCATATAGGCCTTGCCGCGATTGGCGTAGCAGGCCCGGCAGCTGGGATCGACCTCCAGGGCCTTGGTCAGATCGCGGATGGCGGCGTGGTAGCGCTTCAGCTCCGCATGGCTCTTGCCGCGCCCGTTCAGGGGGACGGCGCTCGCCGACATGAGCTGCACCGCCTTGCGGTAATCCTGGAAAGCGGCGTCGTACTCGTTCAGGGCGACATGGGCATTGCCGCGATTGTTGAAGGCGACGCCGTAATTGGGCGAGAGCGCGATAGCGCGGTCGAAATCCTTCACGGCCTCGTCCGGATGGCCGAGCTGCAGGAGCGCGTTGCCACGGTTGTTGTAGACGCTCGCATTCTCCGGCGAGAGGGTGATGGACTGGTTGAAGTCCTGGATGGCGGCCTTGATGTCGCCGGAGCGCCATTTGGCGATACCGCGGTCGCTATAGATGCTCGCCTTCACGAAATCGGAGATCTCGGGCTGCGCCAGCGCCTCGTTCAGGGAGGCGATGGCCTTGTCGTACTGGCCGCGCAGAAGCGCTGCAGCCCCTTCCCGCGCGCGCAGCAGGGTGACGTCCTCCTTCGCGCTCGCCGCAGCCGGCAGCGCAAGCAGGAAAGCCGCCAGGCAAGCCATATGTGTGAAACGACGCAGCATGGATGACAGGCCCAGTCCGCTCCTCCGATCCCTTCTCCTTTATCCTCCAGGAAAGGATGTCAAGAAAGGGTCACTCGAAAGGCTCCTTGGAGCATTCCTCTCTAATTGGCGGTGGCGGCGCTACAGAGCCTCCAGCAGCTCCCGAAACACATCGGGGAGCATTTCCGGCACGTCTTCGGAGATGAGGCCGGGGCCGAAGGCGCGGGCCGCCTCGCCGTGCAGCCAGACCGCGGCGGAGACTGCCTCAAAAGGAGGCATCGCTTCGTCCAGCATCTCCTGGGCCAGCAGACCGCCGATCATGCCCGCCAGCACGTCTCCCGTGCCGGCGGTGGCCAGCCAGGGCGAAGAATTGGCGTTGATGCTGGCGCGACCGTCCGGGGTGGCGACGACCGTGTCGGAGCCCTTCAGCGCAATGATCGCGCCGGAGGCTTCGGCCGCAGCCCGGGCCGATTCCAGCTTGGAGGCCGGCTCATGCCCCTCCTTCGGCGCGAGATCCGGGAAGAGCCTTGCAAACTCGCCCATATGGGGCGTGAAGACCGTCGGCGGCTGGCGCGCCTTGACGGCATCGAAGAGCTTCTCCGGCGCGTCGGCGAAGGAGGTCAGCCCGTCGGCGTCGATCACCACCGCGGCGGGGCTTGCCAGCGCTGCTTGCACCATCTTGCAGGCCGATTTGCCGACGCCGAGACCCGGGCCGAGCACGACCGAATTCTTGCGGGTGTCGGAGAGAAGTTCGGACAGGTCCTTCGCGCCATCGACGGGACGGACCATGATGGCGGTAAGCTGAGCCGCGTTGATCGCCAGGGCCTCTTCGGGAGAGGCGACGGTCACCAGCCCTGCCCCGACCCGCAATGCACCGCGGGCGGCGAGGCGCGCGGCGCCCGTGGCATCGGCGGGGCCGGAAACGACGACGGCGTGGCCCCGGCTGTATTTATGGCCGCCGGCCTCGGGCCAGGGAAACTCGCCCAGCCAGAGCCCGGGCTCGTTGGCGAAGGCTTTCGGCGCGATATCGTCCAGCACCGATTCCAGGATGCCGATATCGGCGAGGGTGATCTCGCCGCAATAGAGCCGCCCGGGCAGCAGCAGATGGCCGAGCTTGAGACGGAAGAAGGTGACGGTCGCCTCGGCCTCAACCGCCACGCCCCGGACAGCGCCGGTGGTCCCGTCGATGCCGCTCGGCACATCCACGGCGATCACGGGCACGCCGCTCTCGTTCAGCGTCTCGATCAGGTTCGCGATCTCGCCTTCGATGGGGCGGGCCAGCCCTGCCCCGAAAATGGCGTCGATCACCACGTCGGCGTCATCAAGCAGATCCGGGCTTAGCGCCTCCACCTCGCCGTCCATGCGCTTGGCGTGGGCCGCCGCATCACCGGGCAGCTTCTCCAGGGATCCCAGCAGCCCGATGCGGACGCGATAGCCTCTCTGCTGCAGCGCAAGGGCGGCCACGAAGCCGTCGCCGCCATTGTTGCCTGGGCCGCAGAGGATGCTGACCGATTCCGCCTGGGGATAGCGGCTGGACACCTCGTCGGCGACGGCATCGCCCGCGTTCTGCATAAGGTCGTAACCGGCCACGCCGCGCTCGGCGGTGAGGCGGTCCGCCTCGCCCATTTCCTCTGCCGTGAGTAACTCCAGCACGGATTTCACCCTCGTTGATTAGTTGTTAGGCTGAGTGCCTATAACTTGTGCACGCTTGCGTGCAGTTTTAGCGGAATTTTTGTGCGGTTTTCGCTAGCCTGTTGGAATAACAGGGTAAATCCGCCGCATTATTCTTGGCACAGCCCATGCTACATGCTGTGCCCTTAATAATGTCAAAGGCGGACGCCCATTGCCAACCGCCACCCACCCACCCACGGGGAGATGCCGTCATACATGAAAAAAGTCGAAGCTATCATCAAACCGTTCAAGTTGGATGAAGTGAAAGAAGCGCTGCAGGAGATCGGCCTGCAGGGCATCACGGTCACCGAGGCAAAGGGCTTCGGACGCCAGAAAGGCCATACGGAGCTCTATCGCGGCGCTGAGTATGTCGTCGATTTTCTCCCGAAGGTGAAACTCGAGCTCGTCATCGATGACGATATGATCGAGAAGGCCATCGAAGCGATCAGCCGGTCTGCGAAGACGGGTCGCATCGGTGACGGTAAGATCTTCGTGTCGGCCGTGGAGGAAGCGGTGCGTATCCGTACCGGCGAAACCGGGCCGGAGGCGATCTAGAACGTCGAAAGCCTGACAAAGGGGCGCCAGAAGGCGCCCCATCATCAATTCATCACGATCGCCCGCAAGGCTATGCTTTGAGGCGACAATTCTTTTTGGAAACGACAGGGGAGTACAATGGCAGACGCTTCGAGCTTAGTGAAACGGATCAAGGACGAAGACATCAAGTATGTCGACATCAGGTTCACCGATCCGCGGGGCAAGATGCAGCATGTCACCATGGATGCGGGCCTGATGGACGAGGAGGCGTTTGCCGAAGGCGTCATGTTCGACGGCTCCTCCATCGCCGGCTGGAAGACCATCGATCAGTCCGACATGAAGCTCATGCCCGATTGCGATACGGCGATCATGGATCCGTTCTTCGCCCAGAGCACGCTTGCCGTGATGTGCAACGTGCTGGAGCCGACCACGGACGAGCCTTACGAGCGTGATCCGCGTGGCGTCGCCGTCAAGGCGCAGGAATACCTGAAGCAGACCGGCGTCGGCGATCTGGCGGTGTTCGGTCCGGAGCCGGAGTTCTTCGTCTTCGACGACGTGCGCTTCAAGGCCGATCCCTACAACTGCATGTTCCGGGTGGATTCCGGCGAGCTCCCGTCCAACATGGACACCGAGTACGAGATGGGCAATCTCGGCCACCGTCCGCGCACCAAGGGCGGCTACTTCCCCGTTCCGCCGATTGATTCCGGCCAGGATTTCCGCAGCGAGATGCTGAGCGTCATGGGCGAGATGGGCGTGCCGGTGGAGAAGCACCACCACGAGGTGGCCGCGGCCCAGCACGAGCTCGGCATCAAGTTCGGCCCGCTGGTGAAGACCGCCGACAACATCCAGCTCTACAAATACGCTGTGCACAACGTCGCGGCCGCCTACGGCAAGACCGCGACCTTCATGCCGAAGCCGGTGTTCGGCGATAACGGCTCGGGCATGCATGTGCATCAGTCGATCTGGAAGGACGGCAATCCGGCCTTCGCCGGCGACAAGTACGCCGATCTGTCGGACAATGCGCTGTACTACATCGGCGGCATCCTGAAGCACGCCCGCGCGCTGAACGCCTTCACCAATCCGAGCACCAACTCCTACAAGCGTCTGGTGCCGGGCTATGAGGCGCCGGTGCTGCTGGCGTATTCCTCCCGCAACCGTTCGGCCTCCTGCCGTATCCCGTTCGGCTCCAGCCCAAAATCGAAGCGCGTCGAGGTCCGTTTCCCCGACCCGATGGCGAATCCCTATCTCGCCTTCGCCGCGCTGCTCATGGCCGGCCTCGACGGCATCGAGAACAAGATCGATCCGGGCTCTGCCATGGACAAGAACCTGTACGATCTGCCGCCGGAGGAGCTGGCCGACATCCCGACCGTCTCGGGATCGCTGGCCGAGGCTTGCGAGTCTCTCGACTCCGATCGCGAGTTCCTGAAGAAGGGCAATGTCTTCACCGAAGACATGATCGACGGCTACCTTGAGCTGAAGATGGAAGAGATCGACGCGCTGCGTCTGATGCCCCATCCGGTGGAGTACGAGCTGTACTACAGCTGGTAGTCCCGGCGCCGCCTCTTGGCGGTGAGGCCTAAAATGAAGGGGGCGGCTCTTGCGCAGAGAGCCGCCCCCTTTTTTGTGCCCGGCCTGCCCTTTTCAGCCCGCGGTCCCCGTATTCTCCGCAAGCCTTGATGAACAGTGCTGACCGGGCTCCCCCAAGTCCTTCGTCGTCAAGTTCTTCGTCTTCAGGTCCTTCGTGTCTGCTGTCCCGCTTCGCCGGCTCTTCAGAGCCAGTAGAAGACGAAGACCAGGATCGCGCCGAGGCCCATGGCAGAGAGCCAGGCGCGGTTGTCCTCGTACCATTCGGCGAGCATCACAGGCACGCTGTGGACCATCGACCCCACCAGCGAGAGCGCGAGCGGGATCGCGATGGCCGCCAGGACCAGGATCCCATAATTCGCTTCTCCGCCTGTCGTGGCCTGTTGCTCCGCCACCAAAGCCTTGCTCGTCTCCGCCCAGGCGGCGAACACCGCGTAGAGCGACAGGGTGAGCAGGGCCATGGAAAAACATGCGCGAAACATCGCCGGCTCAGTCCCCTCAAATTCGAGGAAAATTCTAGGGAAACGGCGTTAACGAAGGGGAAAGTTTTAGGCTTAGCGAGGGGTTAAGGGTTGGCCGGTTTTGGGGCGGGCTGCGACGCCTGAGAGTGTGCTGGAGTCGTCAGAGCTGGTAGAGGCTGAGCTAAGCCGCCTTCCACTTAATCGAGCAGCCCATGGAGGGCGTCTGATCCTTCGGACCTTCGCCCGTCTCGGCCACCTGCTTCATGGCCTCGAACAGCTCCCGCTTGGCGTCCGGCGGCGCCGCCTCCTTGCGGCTCGCATCCAGCCGTCCGCGATATTGCAGTCCCAGATCGGCGTTGAAGCCGAAGAAGTCCGGCGTGCAGACAGCGTCGTAAGCCTTTGCGACTGCTTGGCTTTCGTCGCGGAGGTAGGGAAATGTGAAGCCGTGCTCCGCGGCGAAGGCCTTCATGTTGTCGAAGGAATCCTCCGGATGGCTCACCGCATCGTTGGAGCAGATGGCCACGACGCCGATACCTTGCGCCTTCAGATCGCTTGCGTCGCGCACGATGCGGTCGATCACCGACTTCACATAGGGGCAGTGATTGCAGATGAACATGACGAGGGTGCCGTTCGGCCCCTGAACGTCCGACAGGCTGTAGGTCTTGCCATCGGTGCCAGGGAGCGAGAAATCGGGCGCCTTCCATCCGAAGTCGCAAATCGGCGTCTGTTCGGCCATGTCCCCTCCTTGAATTCTTTCACCGGCGTTCAAAATTCTGCCGTTTAAAAATCTGCCATGGAGCGCTTCTAAATTCCGGCGCTTCCCATTCGGCACGAGGTTTCTGATATGGCCGGCGACGACCGCCACCGCAACCGCTCCGAGGCCTTCGAGGCCCATGACGACATTCCGCGGAGCCCCGAGACCAACGCCACGATCGGCGAGGTGGTGGCGCGGCGCTATAGCCGCCGGGACGTGATGCGCGGCAGCCTCGGTGTGGCGGTGGCCACGGCCCTGTTCGGCCATAAGGCGCTGACCTCGGCCAAGGCTGCCCCCGCCCCCGCGCCCAGCCGCTTCGACTTCAAGGAGGTCGCCGCAGGCATCGACGAGCACTCCCATGTGGCGGACGGCTACCGCGCGCAAGTCCTGCTGCGCTGGGGCGACCCGATCTTCGCCGATGCGCCGGAATTCGATCCGCAGAACCAGAGCGCAGAGGCCCAGCTCAAGCAGTTCGGCTACAACAACGACTATATCGGCTTCTTCCCGCTGAACGAGGACGGGAGCCGCGCCCTGCTCTGCGTCAATCACGAATACACCAACGAAGAGGTGATGTTTCCGGACCTGCCGCGCCAGGACAAGGACGCCTTCTTCAAGGACATGACGCCCCGCCTCACCGAGATCGAGATGGCCGCCCATGGGGCGACGATCGTCGAGATCGAAAGACGAGGCGAGGATTGGGTGCCGAAGCTCGACAGCCGCTACAACCGGCGCATCTCGCCGCTCATCACCGAGATGAGCGTGGACGGGCCGGCGGCAGGCCACGACCGGCTTAAGACGAAGGACGACCCGAAGGCTGCGATAATCCTGGGGACGCTGAACAATTGCGCCGGCGGGACGACGCCTTGGGGCACCTATCTGACGGCGGAAGAGAACTTCCACGGCTATTTCTGGACCGACGATCTGGACGCGGAGGGAAAGCCGCTTGAAGGCATCGGCGGCGATCAGGCCGAGAGCTACAAGCGCTACGACGTCCCTGCCCTTTGGTACAGCTGGGGCAAGTTCCACGACCGGTTCAATGTCGATCACGAGCCGAACGAGCCCAACCGGTTCGGCTGGATCTGTGAAATCGATCCGTTCGATGCGAACGCCACGCCGGTGAAGCATACGGCCCTCGGCCGCTTCCGCCACGAAGGCGCGGAATGCATCCTCAACAAGGACGGCCGCGCGGTCGTCTATTCCGGCGACGACGGCAAGTTCGACTACGTCTACCGCTTCGTCTCGGCGGGGAAATACGATCCGGACGATCGCGCCGCCAATATGAAGCTGCTGTCGGAGGGCACGCTCTCGGTGGCCCGGTTCGACGCGGACGGGCGGCTGCACTGGCTGCCCCTGGTTCATGGCGAGAAAGGGTTGACGAAAGAGAACGGCTTCGCCTCCCAGGCCGACGTGGTGATCGATGCGCGGCTCGCGGGCGATACGCTCGGCGCCACGCGCATGGACCGGCCGGAGGATATCCAGCCCAACCAGGTGAACGGACGCGTCTATCTGATGCTGACCAACAACGACAAGCGGGGCGCGGGCGAGACCGATGCCGCCAACCCGCGGCCGGAGAACGTCTTCGGCCATATCATCGAGATGGTGCCGCCGGACGGCGATCACGCGTCCGACGTCTATGACTGGAGCCTGCTGGTCAAATGCGGCAACCCCTTCATCGCCCAGGTAGGCGCTCTGTGGGGGCCGGAGACGAGCGATTCCGGCTGGTTCGCCTCCCCCGACAACGCCGCGGTCGATGCGGATGGGCGGCTGTGGGTCGCCACCGACCAGGGCGAGAGCTGGAAGGCAACAGGCAAGGCCGACGGGCTCTACGGTGTCGAGACCGAAGGTCCGGGGCGGCGCACCGCGAAGCTGTTCTTCCGCTGCCCGGTGGGCGCGGAGCTTTGCGGTCCCTGCTTCACGCCGGACCAGCAGACGGCCTTCGTCGCCGTGCAGCATCCGGGGACCGATGCGACCGAGGATTACCAGCCCTTCGGCCGTGCCTCGACCTTCGAGGATCCGGCCACCCGGTGGCCAGATTTCGAGGAGGGCATGCCGCCCCGCCCCTCGGTCCTCGCGATCACCAAGATGGGCGGCGGCAAGATCGGCTGAGCGCTTGAGCCCGTTGGGCCAAAGGTCTCGCCCTCTTGAAAAAGCCGCAACCGCGTGTCAGCAAACAAGAGTTGCTGAGCCGGTGCGATTCTGTCTCGTCGTCATTCCGTGTCGCGTTTGACGTGTTCCGCCCGGCCCGGCTTTCCGACATTTGCTGGACCCGACCCGATAGATGGCCTCATCGCGCGATCTCTTTGCCAAGCTTGACGATTCCGAGGACGCGCCGGAGAGCGGCGCTCCGAAGCCGGCTGCGGCAAAGGCGAAGCCTTCGCCCGCGAAGCCGGCCGAGAAGCCCGCACGGGGGAAATCCGCCGAGGATGCCTATAGCGCGGCGGATATCGAGGTTCTCGAAGGGCTGGAGCCGGTGCGGCGCCGGCCGGGCATGTATATCGGCGGCACCGACGAGGGCGCTCTGCATCACCTCTTCGCCGAGGTGCTGGACAACTCCATGGACGAGGCAGTGGCCGGCCACGCCACCAAGATCGAGGTGGAGTTGACGGCGGACGGCTTCCTGAGCGTCACCGATAACGGCCGCGGCATCCCCGTCGACGCACATCCCAAGTTCAAGGACAAGTCGGCGCTCGAGGTCATCATGACCACGCTCCATGCGGGCGGAAAATTCAACGCCAAGACCTACGAGACCAGCGGCGGCCTGCACGGCGTCGGCATCTCGGTGGTGAACGCGCTGTCGGAGAGCCTCGAGGTCGAGGTGGCGCGGAACCAGAAGCTCTATCGCCAGGACTATGCGCGTGGCCTTCCGCAAGGGCCGCTGAAGCAGGTTGGCGAGATCAAGAACCGGCGCGGCACCAAGGTGCGCTTCAAGCCGGACGAGCAGATCTTCGGCAAGAACGCTCATTTCAAGCCGGGCCGCCTGTTCCGCATGGCGCGCTCCAAGGCCTATCTGTTCGGCGGCGTTCGGATCGAGTGGTCGTGCGATCCCTCCCTGC
>Ga0310345_10000968_pt1 | contig 35023 bp, 36 predicted proteins | sample HC15DNA20500_MG_FD_204667 | JGI IMG/M metagenome (GOLD analysis project Ga0310345, IMG submission 204667) | Marine microbial communities from station ALOHA, North Pacific Subtropical Gyre - HC15-DNA-20-500_MG | ecosystem: Environmental > Aquatic > Marine > Oceanic | place: Pacific Ocean: North... | reverse complement strand
CGCCTCTGCCCGTCGGGCATGCGGAGCGGTGGCCGAGTGGTCGAAGGCGCACGCCTGGAAAGTGTGTATACGGTAACCCCGTATCGTGGGTTCGAATCCCACCCGCTCCGCCACTTCAGTCCGCCTCTGGGCACGCCAATCGCCGCCGATTGCCGCACCTGGCCGCCCGCAAGCGTCCTCAGCAGTTCCGTTTTCGATCCCATGATGCGGATTGCGTCGTCGGCGACCTCGACACGCTGCGCCAGGGCGCGCAGGTGATCCCGCCGATAGCCGCCCTCACGGTCCCGGATACGGTCGCGAGCGATCTGCGAGAATTGCCGGATCATCGCCGGGCTGACGGCGCTGTGACCGGGGCTGTCGAGCAGCGTCTGAGCGCGGTCGGCGTCCGCCCGCGCCTGATCGCGGATGACCTTTAGGCCGGCGATGCGTTCGGTCAGCGCCGGGTCGTCCAGATCGGCAACCCCGGCCTCGATGGCGTCATAGAGACGCTTGAGGCGTAGTTCCGATTCGGAAGCCCGGCGCTGCAATTCGGCGATGTGCTGGCGGCGGCGCTCGGCCTGATCTTCTCGGCGACCGAGGACGCTGCCAAGCAGCTTCTCCAGCCGGTCGGGATCAAGCAGGCGTTCCTCGATATGACCGGCAACCATGGTGTCGAGCTTGTCCATGGGGATCGCGCGCCCCTTGCAGCCGGTTTCGCCCTGCCGTGCCCGGATCGAGCAGGCATAGTAGCGATAGCGGCCGCTCTTGCCGGTGCGGATGGTCATCGCGCCCCCGCAATTGCCGCAATAGCAGATGCCGGTCAGAAGCGTGGGACCGATCACGACGCGCGCGGGCAGTTCGGTCTTGGGGTTGCGGGCCTGCAAGAGCTTCTGCACCGCCTCGAAGGTCTCGCGGTCGATGATCGGCGGTACCGGCACGATGACGATTTCATCGGCTTCCTTGTCCGCCTTGTTCTTCCGGTTCTTGCCCCATTGATGCTCGCCCATATAGGTGCGCCGGGTCAGGATGCGGTGAACCTGGCCGACGCCCCAACGGCCGCCGTCACGGGTGAAGATGCCTTTGCCGTTCAGATGCTTGACGATGGCCTTAACGCCCATCTGACCGGAATCGCCATCACCTTCCAGCGCCAGGCGATAGATCAGGCGGATCGTGTCGGCGTGCAGCGGGTCGACTTCCAGCTTCTTCTTGACCTTCGCGCCGCGCTGCTCGGCTGCGACGACGCGATAGCCGACCGGGGGCAGCGAGCCGTTCCAGAAGCCTTGCCGGGCGTTTTCCTTTAAGGCGCGCAGGACATGCTTGGCGTTCTCCTTGGACTGGTATTCGTCGAAAAGCGCCATGATCTGCCGCATCATGACGTGCATGGGGTCGTCGCCCATCTCCTGCGTGATGGAGACGAGGCGAATACCATTCTTCGCCAGCTTCCTGACATAGAACTCAAGCTCGAAATGATCGCGGAAGAAGCGCGAGAAACTGTGAACCACGACAATATCGAAGGGCGCGGGCTTCGACGTTCCTGCCTCGATCATTCGTTGGAACTCGGGGCGGCGGTCGTTGGTGGCCGACGCGCCGGCCTCCACGAAGGTTTCGACAAGCTGATAGCCCCTCGCTTCGCACCATGCTTCGCCCTGCCTGCGCTGGTCGGGGATCGACACGTCATGTTCGGCCTGCCGGCTGGTGGAGACGCGCAGGTAGAGGGCAGCCCGCAGGGCGACATTGGGATTGTGGACGTTCATTTGCGGGTTCCTTTCCTGCGAGGCTCGACCAGAGGCAAGACCAGTTCCACACGGTCATGAACGAGCTTCGGGACCAGTCTCAGACCCCGGCCTTTTTCCATGCGCACAAGCCCGTATCCGACCATGGCCTTGAGGGTTCTGGACAGGTTGGACTTGGCGCGGCCGGTCATCTGCGCCAGCTCTTCCAACGAGGCTGGCTGCTGTTCGTAGATGATGCGCAGCATCTCGCAATTGCTCGCTGACATGAATTTGGCGAAGGATGTCGTGGAGATGAACCAGACCGTCGGCTCGCCGGGCTTCGGTTTTTCCTCGCCACGCGCGATCCGAAGGGTGCGGGCCTTCATTTCCTCGGGATCGGCGATCCCGACTTTCAATGTGGACATGGCAAGACTCGATTATCGTTCAGGGTATTTCATTATCATAATACGATAACGATTTCAAGTCATCGGGCAGATCGACCGAGCCGAACAACTCGTCGAACACATCGGCGAACCAGCGCTCGAACACCTGAATCTCGGCCTCGGTGATCGGCACGTCCTCGGGCCAGTCGTCGATGACCGGCAGCCGCTCGACATCGAAGAGATGGAGCGGGCGTCCACGCGGCGGACTGACGCGCGGCGTCGGATCGTCGTCGTAGTCGTAGAGATCGTCGGGGAGCGTTTTGGGGACCGGCTGCCGTGGGCGGCCCCTGCTGCCGTGGCGGTGTTTCGTGGACATGGAATCCTCCGTGGTTCGCGGGATTTTCCGGGGGCTGGAAGCCCGGAATAGGCGAAGCATGGAGGGGGATCGGCGGCCTGTAGCGTGCCGCATTTGCGTCGATGCGTTGACGGCACCCCTGTTACTAGTGTCGGCGCAGAGCCCGTTGCGCCTTACTTGCTGGTTGTCGCGCTGGTCTCCGCCCGCAAACTCTCCAGGAAGAGAGTGAAAGCACGGGTCGGATGGCGCCGGCTCGAATAGAACGCGTGATAGCCCGGAAACGGCGGACACCAATCGGCAAGGACCTCGACGAGCAGCCCGTCTTTCAGAAAGGGCGCGGCGAGATCTTCGAGCATGTAGGCCAGACCCATCCCCGCGCTGGCAGCCCCTACGAGTGCGTCGCCGTCATTGACGATCAGGGACGGCGACACTTTTACCGTCTCCGCATGTCCGTCTTTCTCAAACGACCACGGCGACAGGGCGCCACCCGCGTTTCTGAAACCGATGCAGCGGTGGGCCGACACGTCACGCGGCGTGTGCGGAGGATCGCAGGTGTCGAGATACCGGGGCGCCCCCACAACGACAGCGCGCAAGTGGGGGCCAACAGGTACGGCGACCATGTCCATTTCCAAGTCTTCGCGCAGCCGTATCCCGATATCGAACCGCTCGGCGACGATGTCGACATGCCGGTTCTCCACGCTCAGCTCGCCGTCGATCTCGGGATGGGCCGCGATAAGCCGCGAGAAGGCCGGCCAGACGAGCGTATCGGCAGCATGTTTGCCGCAGGTCACCCGCAGGCGTCCGCCCGGTTCCTCACGCAGTTGTTCCAGATCGTCGATTTCCGCATCAATCTCCGCGATGACCGGCGCGAGCGTGGCCAGAAGCCGCTCGCCCGCCGCGGTCGGGGCAATGCTGCGTGTCGAGCGTGACAGCAACCTGATCCCCAGATCGGCCTCAAGGCGCTTAACCGTCTGGCTGACGGCGGACTGGGTCACGCCGAGGCTGCGTGCCGCCGCGGTGAAGCTGCGCTCTTCGGCAACGCGATTGAAGATGACGAGGTCCGAGAACTTACGCGGGTCCATTCAGTAGCCATACTACTTGGTCCGACAAATTTCGAGGCGCTAATCTCACACTGCATAGATTCGCTAATATCGGGTCGGCACGACAAGAGGAGCTGACAATGACAGAAAAGGTATGGTTCATCACCGGCGCGGGCGGCGGCCTGGGGTATCTGCTCGCCCGCGACGCGCTGGCCGCCGGCGACAGGGTCGTGGCGACTAGCCGGACCGTCGACGGGCTGGCCGATCGCCTTTCCGCTCGGAGCGGCAGCCTGCTGGCGCGGCCGCTTGACGTGACCGACGCCCATGCGGCTTCCGCTGCGCATGACGCGGCCGTCGAGGCGTTCGGCCGGATCGACATATTGGTCAACAACGCCGGTCGCGCGCAGCTCGGGTGGTTCGAGACGATCCCGGAGGAGGACGTGCGCCGGCAGTTCGAGATCAACTTCTTCGGGGCGATGAACGTGGCGCGCGCGGTGCTGCCCACGATGCGCCGTCAACGCTCGGGCCTCGTGGTCACGATCTCCTCGGTGAACGGCCTCGTCGCGAATCCCGGCGGATCGGTCTACTCGGCGTCCAAGTTCGCGCTCGAAGGCTGGATGGAGGGCCTCGCCGAAGAGATCGCACCGCTGGGCATACGCTCTCTCATCGTGGAGCCGGGGATGATGCGCACGAACTTCCTCGATCCGTCCACTGCTCGACAGGGGGATGTAGACATTGCGGACTACGCGGAGGCGGTGGCCGGCTTCCGAGCCTTCATCAAACAAGCGAACGGCGCGCAGCAAAACGACCCCGAGGCGCTCGCCGCCCTAATCGTCGCCGAAGCCTCCTCTCCCGACCCAGCACGGCGGCTCCTGTTCGGCGCCGATGCGCACGAATGGGCCAGCGCCAAGTGCCGGCAACTCGCAGCCGAGATCGACGCTTCGAGCGCCCGTGCCTGAGTGCGGGCAATGTCGGCTTCGTCCCGCTCAGTTGCCATTTACCCCACCGGACCACTTCCCTCCCGCCGCGCTTTTGCGAACCCGCGATCCGTGGCGATGAACCGCTCCAGCATGGGCACGATCAGCCTGACGGGGTCGGCGGCAGGCTGGCTCGTCTCGCGGGCCAGCACCTCGGCATAGGCGACCAGATCGCGGTGGAGCGGCGCGGGCAGCTCCAGGGTCACTTTTACGGGCTTGTCGTCGGGCAGCGGGCCGAGTTTCAGTTTCGTCATGGTCAACCTCCTGCCGGCTCGAATATCAAATCGCGGGTGACGATTATCCTGACCGGGAAGCCGGGCCGGATGGTCAGCGTGGGCGCGACCTGCAACTGGCGCTGGACGATCTGCTGGCCTGCCTGATTGACGGTATCTTGCGCCCCGTCGCGGATGGCGCGGATCAGCCGGTCCTCGTCGCTGGTCGCGAGCTCCGTGCCGACTGCGAGCAGCGTGGATAGTCCTGCGGCCTTCATCAGATCCCACCAATGATAATCGACGCCATCCTCAAGGCCGGCATAGCCCGATGCGTCCGCGCCCGGCAGGCGCTCAAGGACGATGGAGCGGCCGCCCGGCAGGATCAGGCGATTCCACACCAAGAGCACCCTGCGCTGGCCGAAGGTCACGCCGTCATCATATTGGCCGATGATGCGGGTGCCCTGCGGAATCAGGAGCAGCGAGCCGGTCGGGCTGTCATAGACGTTCTCCGTCACCTGCGCTGTGATCTGGCCCGGAAGGTCGGAACGGATGCCGGTGATGAGCGCGGCCGGGATCACGGCCCCGGCCTGCAGGATATAGGGCGAGGCCGGCGGCGTGACGCGATCCGGCGCGACGGTCTGGCGGTCCACCGGGCCGCCCAGGAAGGCGGCATGGCGGTTCTGACCGGCCGCTCCCTCCGGTTGCCCGCCGAGACCGGCCAGGCCGGGCATGGCCGTCCCGGCTGGTGTTCCTGTGCGCGGTCCGGTCTGGAAGAACACGCTGCTCAGGCGCGCGGCTTCTTCCTCGGCGCGGCGGCGTTCTTCCTCGGGATCGACCGCGGGCGCTGTGATCGCAGGCGTTGCGACCGGCTGGCCCCGCCTCTCGGCGTCGAGGATCGGACGGCCGAGGTCGCCGGGCAGCGCGGGGCCGAGCACCGGGCCGGTATAGTCGCGCGGCAGACCGGACAAGCCGTCTGCCGTGGGCCGGTTTTCTGTCGAATAGAGTTCTTCGCCGCCCGGTCCGGCCTCGCGGGTCTGGAGCGCGTAGATCAGCGCGCCGCCGATGCCGAGAAGCGCGACCGCGCCAATGCCTGCCAGCATCTTGCGGGACAGGCGGGTGACGCGAGGCGGTTCTGCGCGCAGCCGCATGGGCGCGCTGGTGTCGGTGGTCGGGTTGTCTGTCATGACGGCGAGTCTCCGGTGGCTGCGGGCTGAGCGGCGGCCTGCCGTTGCTCGATACGGACGATCCTGACGGTCTGCTGGCGGTTGCCGCTGCCAAGGCGCAGTTCGGCCGCGCCAAACAGACGGTCCACGATCAGGACGTTCCGGTAGATGCGGGAATTGACGATCTGCGGCTCGCCGTCCGATCCGAGCACGAAGATCGGCGGCATTTCGCCCTGCACGATCCCGCGCGGGAAGACGACATAGACGCGCCGGCCATCGTCGAAGACGGAAACCGGCCGCCATGGCGGGCTGTCGCCCTGCACCTGCAATCCATAGCGATAGTTCCGCGCCGCCTCGGCAGGGATGACCGGCGCGGACGGGACGGCCCGGCGCTGGCCTGCCGGCGGCGCGGGATAGGCCCAGGCGACGGCGGGCATGTAGAGCGCTTCCCGCGCGCGCAGCTCCATCATGTAGGTTCGCCGGTCGGTGGTCACGACAAGGTTGGTCGAGATGTCGTCGCGGGTCGGTTTCACGAGGATATGGACGCGCCGGTTGGCGCCGCTGCCGCTCTCGGTATCGCCGATGATCCAGCGGGCGGTGTCGCCGGCCGCAATCGGTCCTGCGCCGGTCAGGTTTTCACCCGGCTCCAGCGCGATATTGGTGATTTGACCGGGGGCGGCATAGACCTGATAGAGCGCGCCTTCCGACCACGGGTATATCTGGATGGCGTTGTAGTAGCCTTCGCGGCGCGGCTCGACGCGGGCGGCGGCGTTGGCGTTCTCGACGCGGCCGGTCGGTGTGCCCGCCCTCTCGCCGCCGCGCGCGACGGTCCAGGCGGGCGGAACATGCAGCGGCCGGGGCGTGTCCTCTGCCGAAGCGGCAGGCGGCGTCGGCAGCGGCGGCACGGCGTCGTCATAGGAGAATTGCGGCGTCCGGTTGGTGGCGCAGCCGGCCAGCACGGTCGCGGAAAGCAGCAACGCCGCCAGTGCGGGTTTGCGGAAAACCGGAAAGCCGGCTTTGCAGAAAGACGTGCGGGTCATTGGCTCATCTCCCGCGACCATGAAATCGCATTGACATAGATGCCGAGCGGATTGGCGCGCAGCCTCTCGGCGGTGCGCGGCGGCTGGATCACGATGGTCAGGATCGCGGTCCATCGCTCGGTGCCGGAAAGCTGGCCGTTTTCGTAGTGGCGCTCGGTCCAGGCGACCCGGAACGATCCGGGCGATGCCCGGATGACGCTGGACACATCGACGGCGATCTGTTGGCGGCCGACACGGGTGAACGGATCGTTGGCGCGGGCATAGTCGTTCAGAGCCGCAGCGCCCCGGTCGGTGGTGAACTCGTAGGCGCGAAGCCAGTTCTGGCGGACGATGATCGCATCGGCCGGGATCGCGCGGACCTGCTCGATGAAGCGGCCGAGATGGAAAGCGATCTGCGGATCGGTCGGGCGATAGTCGGCGTTCGCCGGTGCGACGGTCTGGGCTTCGCCGAGCGCATCGACCTGCACCACCCAGGGCACCACGGTCCCGCGCGCCGACTGCCACACCAGCGCCGAGGCGAAGCCCGCCGACAGGATCAGGGAACCGAACGCCATGTAGCGCCAGTTTCGCGCCTGCACGCGGGCCGAGCCGATGCGCTCATCCCAGACCTGCGCGGCCTTCTGATACGGGGTCTCGGGTTCCGGCGTCTTGCCGTAATGGGCTGCGGGTCGTTTGAAGATGCTCATGAGCAGTCACTTTCGGAAAGGTTGACGGAAGAACCGGGGCCATGGCTGTCGCCGGAGCGGACGGCGTGTGCGGCCATGGTCGTGCCGTGGTTCATGGCCTGCGAGCGGCGCATCCGCTGCGCCCAGGCAGGCGGTGCGCCTGTGGCCGAGGCGGACGCGGCCGGGGCGGATGCTTCCGCCGCGCCTCCGGCCGTGCCCATGGTGGACGCGCCGCCACTCGCACCGAAGCCAGCCTTCGCGCCTTCGGAGAAACTGGACTTGACGCTTTCGGACGCGCGGGAGGCAGCGCGTTTCAAGGGTGAGACGGCTGCCGATCCTGCCGCGCGAGCGACGCCGCCAAGGCCAGACGCGACACCGGCCGCGCCGGACTGGCCGAGCGAGCCGAGGCTGTAGGCTGCGGAAGCGGCTCCTGCGGCCGTCGCGCCGCCGCGAACGGCCGCGGCCCCGCCGGACAAAGCGGCAGCGCCGCCTTTTGCGCCGAGCATCGCCGCGCCACCCGCCGCCGCACCGCCCGCCAGCACCATGCCGCCGGCGGCGAGGCCGGTGCCCACGGCCGCGCCCGCGCCGAGCTGGGGGCCGCCCGAGACAAGGCCGGTGGCGATGCCGGGTCCGAACATGCCGAGGCCGAGCAGCGACAGGGCCGCGAGCACAATCGCCATGGCATCGTCGATCGTGGGGGTGACGCCGCCGAAGCCGGCGGTGAACTGCGAAAACAAGGTTGAGCCGATGCCGATGATGACGGCCAACACCAGAACCTTGATGCCGGAAGAGATTACGTTGCCAAGCACACGCTCGGCCATGAAGGCGGTCTTGCCGAACAGGCCAAAGGGGATCAGCACGAAGCCGGCCAGCGTGGTCAGCTTGAACTCGATCAGCGTGACGAAGAGCTGCACGGCGAGGATGAAGAAGGCGAGGATCACCAGCGCCCAGGCGAACAGCAGGCAGGCGATCTGGATGAAGTTCTCGAAAAACGACCAGTAGCCCATCAGGTCGGAAATGGAATCGAGCAATGGTCGGCCGGCATCGAGGCCGGTCTGTGCCACCCGGCCTGGCCGCATGAGGTCGGCAGCGGAAAAGCCCGTGCCCGACGCCATGAGACCGAGACCGGCGAATGAGTCGAAGACGATGCGGGCGAGGTTGTTCCAGTTGCCGATGACGTAGGCGAAGACACCGACGAACAGGGTCTTCTTGACCAGCCTTGCGATAATGTCGTCATCCGCGCCCCAGGCCCAGAAGAGCGCCGCCAGCGTCACGTCGATGACGATCAGGGTGGTGGCGATAAACGCCACTTCCCCACCGAGCAGGCCGAAGCCGGAATCTATGTAGCTGGTGAAGACCCCAAGAAACGAGTCGATGACGCCGGTTCCGCCCATGGATCACTGTTCCTCGTTCTGTCGCGGAGCGGTCTGGGCGGGCGTCCGGCCAAGAAAGCGGTCGCGGCTCTCGGCCCATGCGGAAAGGCAGACCGGATCGCTCGTCGCCGCTTCCCCAAGCTGCTGGCACCGGCGAAGCGTCGCGCGGAGCGGATCGGCCGGCGGTTGCAGCGCCGGTGCGGTGCTGGCCGGCGCGGGATCGTCCTTGCGGGTCATCTCGATCACCGTGGCCGTGATGGCCATGGCGACGAATACGACGGCCCCGAGCCGGGCCAGCATCTTGCCGTCCATGGGCGGCCCCTCCCGTGGTCAGTTGTTGCCGTTGAACATCTGCGCGTTGCCCGGCTGGTAGCCGCTGCCGGGGGTCAGGAAGCGCTCGCGCTGGACACGGCCCTGTTCGGCGGCCGTCGCACGCTCGGCCTCGATCAGCGCTTCCGACCGGCCGTTGGCGGCGAGCATGGCGATCAGGTCGGAAAGCTGCTGCGACTGGAGGGCGAGGATCTGATTGCCGGCCTGCGTGGCCTGCAATGCGCCGGTCGCACCCTGGCTCCGGCCGACGAGCGCGGCCATCTCGGCGCGGTTGCTGTCGATATTGCCGACGACACCGGCTTGCACCTTCATGGCGTCCTGCAAGCCGCCGACCGTGTTTTGCCAACGGTCGCGCGCATCGGCGACAAGCTGGGCGTCGGTCGCCGACAGCGACACATTGCCGTATTGGCTCTGGAACGCCTGGTCGATGTTCTGCACGTCGAACGCGATGTTCTGCGCGTCGCTGAGAAGCTGCTGCGTGCGGCTGACGTTCTGTTGAATCTGCTGGAGCGAGGAATATGGCAAGCTCGCCAGATTGCGGGCCTGATTGATGAGCATCTGGGCCTCGTTCTGGAGCGAGGTGATCTGGTTGTTAATCTGCTCCAGCGTGCGCGCGGCCGTGAGCACGTTCTGCGCGTAGTTGGTCGGATCATAGACGATCCATTGCGCATGGGCCGGGCTTGCCAGCATGGGCGAAAGCGCGACCGGAATGGCGAGCGCCAGCGCAAGGGCCGAGGCCCCGACAAACTTGGAATAGGTCATGGAAGAATCTCCTGTGGGGTATCGAGTCGGGCCGGCGCGGCGGATTCCGGCCGGTCGGCAAGATTGGTGAGGTTGGGGATCAGCTCGACCGCCCACTCGACGCCGCGCTCGCGCAGCCATGCGGCGAGGAAACCATCGCGGCCGTGCTCCGCAACGATCTGCGCAATGAGGGTCTGGTCGGATTTGGCGGATGCGGCGCAGAGGGCGAGGCCGACTTCGGACAGGCCCAGCTCGAACAGGCGGTTGCCCCTGCGGCTTTGGCAGTAATAATCCCGCTTGGGCGTGGCCCTTGCGAGGATTTCGATCTGCCTGTCATTGAGGCCGAAGCGGCGATAGATGGCCGCGATCTGCGGCTCGATGGCGCGCTCGTTCGGCAGCAGGAGCCGCGTCGGGCAGCTCTCGATGATAGCGGGCGCGATGTTGCTGCCGTCGATGTCGGACAGGCTTTGCGTGGCGAAGATGACGCTGGCGTTCTTCTTGCGCAGCGTCTTCAGCCATTCGCGGAGCTGGCCGGCGAATCCCTCGTCGTCGAGCGCAAGCCAGCCTTCATCGATGATGAGCAGCGTGGGGCGGCCGTCGAGCCGGTCGCCGATGCGATGGAACAGGTAGGACAGAACGGCCGGGGCCGCGCCGGTGCCGACCAGCCCTTCGATCTCGAACGCCTGCACGTCCGCCGATCCCAAATGCTCTGTCTCGGCGTCGAGCAACCGGCCATAGGCACCGCCGACGCAGAACGGCCGGAGCGCCTGTTTCAGATCGTTGGATTGCAACAGCACCGCAAGGCCGGTGATCGTGCGTTCTTCGACCGGCGCGGAGGCGAGCGAAGTCAGCGCCGTCCAAAGATACTCTTTGACCTCGGGCGTGATGGCGATGCCTTCGCGCATGAGGATGGTGGCAATCCAGTCCGCCGCCCATGCGCGTTCATAGGTGTCGTGGATGCGGGCCAGCGGCTGGAGCGAGACGGACGCCTCGGCCCCTTCTGTCAGCCCGCCGCCAAGGTCATGCCAGTCGCCGCCCATGGCGAGCGACGCGGCGCGGATGCTGCCGCCGAAGTCGAAGGCGAAGACTTGGCTGGCCTCGTAGCGGCGGAACTGGAGCGCCATGAGGGCGAGCAGCACGCTCTTGCCCGCGCCCGTGGGGCCGACGACAAGGGTGTGCCCTACGTCGCCGACATGCAAAGACAACCGGAACGGGGTTGAGCCTTCGGTCTTTCCAAAGAGCAAAGGGGGCGCACCGAAATGCTCGTCCCGTTCCGGCCCCGCCCACACCGCCGAAAGCGGGATCATGTGGGCGAGATTCAAAGTGCTGATGGGCGATTGCCTGACATTCGCGTAGGCGTGTCCGGGCAGGCTGCCGAGCCATGCGTCAACCGCGTTGACGCTCTCGGGCATGGCGGTGAAGTCGCGGCCCTGAACGATCTTCTCGACCAGGCGCAGCTTCTCGTCGGCAAGGCGCGGGTCGGCATCCCATACGGTGACGGTCGCTGTGACGTAGGCCATGCCCGCCACGTCCGCCCCAAGCTCCTGCAACGCCATGTCGGCGTCGAGCGCCTTGTTCGCGGCGTCAGTGTCCACAAGGGCGGACGCCTCGTTGGTCATCACCTCTTTCAGAATCGCGGCGACGCTCTTGCGCTTGGCGAACCATTGGCGGCGGATGCGGGTCAGGAGCTTTGTGGCGTCCACTTTGTCCAGCAGGATCGCGCGCGTGCTCCACCTGTAGGGGAACGGCAGCCGGTTCATCTCGTCGAGCAGGCCAGGCGTCGTCGCGGTCGGGAAACCTACGATGGTCAGGACGCGCAGATGCGCGTCGCCAAGGCGCGGCTCCAGCCCGCCCGTCAAGGGCTGATCGGCCAGCAGCGCGTCGAGGTGCATGGGCACCTCGGGCACGCGCACACGGTGGCGATTGGTCGATATGGTCGAATGGAGGTAGGTCAGCGTCTCCCCGTCATCGAGCCAGCGGCACTCCGGCATGAATCCGTCGAGCAGCGCCAGCACGCGATCGGTGCGATCGATGAAGGCGCGCAGGACCTCCCACGGGTTCACGCCGGATTGCTCGCGACCCTCGTAGAGCCAGCTTTCCGCGCGGGCGGCTTCCTCGGCCGGGGGCAGCCAGAGGAAGGTCAGGAAATAGCCGGACACGAAATGCGTGCCGGCTTCTTCGAAACCCGCTTTGCGCTCTGCATCGACCAGCGCCGAGGCGGCGTCGGGAAAGGCGCTGTCGGGATAGGTCGCGGCCTCGCTGCGCTGCGCCTCAACGAAGATGCTCCAGCCGGAGCCGAGACGGCGCACGGCGTTGTTGATGCGACCGGCGACGGCGACTAGCTCGGCGGCGACGGCGGAATCCAGATCGGGACCGCGAAACTTCGCGGTGCGCTGGAACGATCCGTCTTTGTTGAGCACGACACCCTGACCGACCAGCGCCGCCCAGGGCAGATAGTCGGCGAGGCGCGCGGCGGTGCGGCGGTATTCGGCAAGGTTCATCATGGATGGGCTCCCCTCAGACCGCCAGAAAAGCCGGGATGCGCAGATGCCGCCGCCCGACTTCGACGAATTGGGGATCGCGCTTCGCCGCCCATACCGCCGCGAAATGCCCGATGGCCCATATGGCGATGCCGACCAGCCAGAGGCGCAGGCCGAGACCCACGGCCCCGGCAAGCGTCCCGTTCATGATGGCGATGCTTCTCGGAGCGCCGCCGAGCAGGATATGCTCGGTCAACGCCCGGTGGACCGGGATCGAGAATCCCGGCACCGCGTCCAGTTGTTCGAGACCGCCCGCCATCAGACGAGCGCCCCGCCGCCGAACGAGAAGAACGACAGGAAGAAGCTCGATGCGGCGAACGCGATGGACAGGCCGAACACGATCTGGATCAGGCGACGGAAACCGCCGCTGGTGTCGCCGAAGGCCAGCGTCAGGCCGGTCACGATGATGATGATGACGGCGATGATCTTGGCGACCGGCCCCTCGATGGATTCGAGGATGGATTGGAGCGGCGCTTCCCACGGCATCGACGATCCCGAGGCATGGGCGGCCGGAGCCATGAAGAGGCCGACATAGGTGAAGGTCGCGGCCGTGGCGACGTGGCGGCGGATGCGCATGGTATGACGGATCATTCGGGGTCTCCAGTTCTGGTGGGGGTTGCCAAGGGGCTGAGATGCGTGATGCGGTAGTCGCCGTCCGGCCCCAGCCCTTCGACGCGGGCGAGTTCGGCCAGCCGGCGCGCGGAACCGCGCCCGGAAAGGACGGCAACAAGGTCAATGGTTTCCGCGATCAGGGCGCGCGGGACGGTGACGACAGCCTCTTGAATGAGCTGTTCAAGCCGGCGCAGCGCGCCAATGCCGGTGCCTGCGTGGATGGTGCCAATCCCGCCCGGGTGGCCCGTGCCCCATGCTTTGAGCAGATCGAGGGCTTCCGATCCGCGCACCTCGCCGATGGGGATGCGGTCGGGGCGCAGGCGCAGCGAGGAACGGACCAGATCGGAAAGCGTCGCCACGCCGTCTTTCGTCCGCATAGCGACAAGGTTGGGCGCGGCGCATTGCAGCTCGCGAGTGTCCTCGATGATGACGACACGATCCGCGCCCTTGGCGACTTCGGCCAGAAGCGCGTTGGTCAGTGTGGTCTTGCCGGTGCTGGTGCCGCCCGCCACGAGGATGTTGGCGCGGGATGCGACGGCCGCGCGTAGCGTTTCCGCCTGATCGGCGGACATGATGCCGGCGGACACATAGTCGTCGAGCGTGAACACCGCGACGGCGGGCTTGCGGATGGCGAAGGCCGGCGAGGAAACCACCGGGGGAAGCAAGCCTTCAAAGCGTTCGCCGCTCTCGGGAAGCTCGGCCGAAACGCGGGGACTGCGGGCATGAACCTCGACGCCGACATGGTGTGCGACCAGGCGCACGATGCGCTCGCCATCGGCCGGCGGCATCGTTTCGCCCGTATCCGCCAATCCTTCGGACAGCCGGTCGATCCAGATGCGGCCATCCGGGTTCAGCATGACCTCGACCACGGCCGGGTCTTCCAGAAACCGGGCAATGGCGGGGCCGAGCGCCGTGCGCAGCATCCGCGCGCCGCGCTGGATCGCCTCCGGTCTGTGATGTGTGGCAGTCATGTCGGCCCCGCTTTCGACGGGGCGCGCGACAGTCGCTCCCCGCATCGGGGTCGATTAAAAGAACCTGATTTTTGGTCGACTCAACAACTATTTAAGCGCGTGCGGCCATCGGCGGTGATCGGCGGCAAATCGGACGGTTTGAAAATTCAGGGTCGGTCGCTATCGGGGTCGGACGGCCGCTGCGCGGGACTGTCCCCAAGCGAATCGACATCGCGCGACAGCTCCTTGAGGAACCTGTCTCCGGTGGCGAGGCGCTTGCCGAGGGTCTGAATGAAGCCCTCGAACCGTTCCACGCCTTTCGCGCGGGCGGACGATTGCCCGGTGTCGGAGATCGGCGGCGTGATCGTCAACCAGAACTGGACGAACAGCGAAAGCGTCTCGCCGAGCACGGCGAGATCTTCGTCGAGCCCGTCCATCTGTCGGCCGAGCCTGTCCAGGCGGCGCGTCATGGCCGCCTCCAGCCGATCCGCTGCGTCGCCGGACAGGAAGGAAGCGACGGACGCCTCCACGATGGCGGATTTGGAGACATTGCGGCGCAGCGCCAGCATCTCGACCTGTTGCAGCAATTCGGGATCGAAATAGACGTTCATGCGGGTTCGTGTGGCCATGGCGGTTACCTCAAAGCTCGATGCCGTCATCGGGGTTCATCGACGCCTGCCGGGCGACCGCGCGCATGCGCTGACGCAGGGCGCGGGCTTTGGCCGCGTCCAGGTCCGGTTCGTCGTCAAGGATGTCGAACTCCCGCGCCGGAGACGGCGGCGGAACGATTTCCTCATGCTCGGGCAATTCCGGTTCACGGCGGATGCCGGCATTGGCCGGATCGCCTTCCGTTCCGCTAGCCATGGACTGGGCATCGCCCTTCTGCGCGACCAACCGGCTCGACCAATCATCGGATGACGGGTTCGTGGCGGGACCGGCCGCCGGATCGGGTGGGGTCAGGAGGCGTTCAGTGAACCGCGAATCCTCGAAGTAGCGCGCCTTGGTGGCGCGGATCGGCGGCGTGCCCGCGACCATGACGATTTCATCGGTGGGCGGAAGCTGCATGATCTCGCCCGGCGTCATCAATGGCCGAGCCGTCTCCTGCCGGGACACCATGAGATGCCCGAGCCAGGGCGCGAGGCGATGGCCGGCATAGTTGGTGGAATCGCGCAACTCGGTCGCGGTGCCGAGAGCGTCGCTCACCCGCTTGGCCGTCCGTTCGTCATTGGTGGCGAAGCTGACGCGGACATGGCAGTTGTCGAGGATCGAATTGTTCTGGCCGTAGGCGCGCTCGATCTGGTTGAGGCTCTGCGCGATCAGGAAGGATTTGAGGCCGTAGCCGGCCATGAACGCCAGGGCGCTCTCAAAGAAGTCGAGCCGGCCGAGCGCCGGAAACTCGTCCAGCATCAACAGCAGGCGGTGGCGCTTGCCGGAGGTGTTCAAGTCCTCGGTCAGCCGGCGGCCGATCTGGTTGAGGATCAGGCGGATGAGCGGTTTGGTGCGGTTGATGTCGGATGGCGGCACAACGAGGTAGAGGCTGACCGGCTCCTTGCTTTCGACCAGATCGGCAATGCGCCAGTCGCAGCGCGCCGTCACACGCGCCACCACGGGATCGCGGTAGAGGCCGAGAAACGACATGGCGGTGGAGAGCACGCCCGACCGTTCGTTCTCGGATTTGTTCAACAGCTCCCGCGCCGACGATGCGATGACGGGATGAACGCCGCTCGGCCCAAGATGCGGCGTGTCCATCATCGCGCGCAAGGTCGCCTCGACCGGGCGGCGCGGATCGGACAGGAAGCTGGCGACGCCCGCCAACGTCTTGTCCTTCTCGGCATAGAGAACATGCAGGATCGCGCCGACAAGCAGGGAATGGGAGGTCTTTTCCCAATGGTTTCTTTTGTCGAGGCTGCCTTCGGGATCGACCAGAATATCCGCGATATTCTGCACGTCCCTGACTTCCCACTCGCCCTGTCGCACCTCCAGCAACGGATTGTAGGCCGACGACTTCGCGTTGGTCGGATCGAACAGCAGGACGCGGCCGTGCTTTGCGCGAAAGCCGGCTGTCAGCGTCCAGTTCTCCCCCTTTATGTCGTGGACGATGCAGCTTCCCGGCCAGGTCAGGAGCGTGGGCACCACGAGGCCGACGCCCTTGCCGCTGCGCGTCGGGGCGAAGCAAAGGACATGCTCGGGACCGTCGTGGCGCAGATAGTCGCGTTCGTAGCGGCCGAGCAGGACGCCATCGGGGCCGAGCAATCCGGCCGCGCGGATTTCCTTGTCCTCCGCCCATCGCGCTGATCCGTAGGTGGCGACGTTCTTCGCCTCCCGCGCGCGGATGATCGACATAAAGATGGCGGCGGCGATGGCAATGAAGCCGCCGGACGCGGCGATGATCGCACCTTCGACGAAGATCGCGGGCGCATAGGCGTCGAAGGAAAACCACCACCAGAAGAAGGCTGGCGGGTAATAGACCGGCAGACCCGCCAGCTCGAACCACGGTGCTCCAAGCTGCGGCTGGAAGCCGAGGCGAAAGGCGACCCATTGCGTCGCCGCCCAGGTCATCACCAGAACGATGGTGAAGACGATAGCAATCTGACCCCAAAGGATTCGGCCTCCGCGCATACGGGCTCCAGTCGGACAAAGAGACGGAGCCGATCAGAGAATAGGCAAATCCACTACAGGCAACAGGAAAACGGATACGGGAGGGCTGCCGGATACTATCGGCGGCAAATAGGACGGGTCACGTCATTGCGGGCGCTCGCGCGGCTCATTCTGGATGCCACCCGGAGCCGAATCGCAGATGCGTCCCAGCTTGCCCGCGAGGACCAGCATGTTGCGGATGGCCGGGCTTTGGTTGAACGGCGACCAGATGGCCGAGAACGAAACCGGCTCCGGCTCGTCGGCGAACGGCAGGAAGACGAGGCCGGTCGTCGGCAGCAACGCGGTGGCGGCCCCGACGATGGTGATGCCGAAACCCTGCTCGACCATGGACAACAACGTGCCGCGCTCCACATCGAAGCGCTGGATCGAGGGCGGGGGCAAGCGCCCGGCGAGGCGCAGGATGATATGGTCATGGACCTGCGGGCCGGTGCTGCCGTAACGCGTGAGAAATGTTTCTCCCGCCAGGTCAAGCCATGTGACCGACGACTGCCCGGCGAGCGAATGCTGCTCCGGTAGCACCGCCACCAGCGGTTCAGTCCAAATGCGCCGGAAATGGAAATCGGGCAACTCGATCGGGCCGGCGATGAACGCCACGTCCAAACGGTCGGAGCGCAGTTTCGTAAGCGCATCGCGCGCAGTAACTTCGGTCAGCTCGAGGTTGATACCGGGATATTCTACTCGAAATTGTGCGATTAACTCGGCGAGGAAGCTGCGCGGAACCAGGGCGTGGATGCCGACGCGCAGCCGACCGCACTCACCCACCCCCGCCATGCCGGCGGTCTTCACCGCATGGTCGAGTTGATCGACGCCCGCTGATACTTGCTCGATAAAGCGATGACCTGCATCGGTTAGCCGGACGCCGCGTGCGTGACGCTCGAACAGAAGGATGCCTAGGTCTTCCTCTAAGGTTTTCACACGGGTGCTGACAGTCGAAACGCTGACACCCAGCGCGTTAGCAGCGTGACGGAAGTTCAGATATTCGGCAACGGCGAGTGTGTGGATGAGCGACACAAGGGGAATGCGTGATCCCAGCCGGGAAGGCATACCCGATCGACTATCTAAAGTCAGCGTCAAACGCCGTCTCCGTCGCATCGCTAACTGCCCCCTGTCATCCGGCGGCAGTCTTGGCCTTGGCCGGGAGAGAAAAGGCCAAGACTGCGAAAGGTATCCAAGTGGTTTGAGGACTTAATCATCTCTGATCTAAGTCAGAAAAACAGGTAGGTCGCGTAGCCTGCGATCATCGCCATGGCGAAGATGACCCCGACGAATGCCACGAGAAGCTTCATCGTGAAGAGGGAGCGCAGCAGGATGAGTTCGGTCAAACTGGCCCCGGCGCTTCCGATGATCAGTGCAAGGACGGTCCCTGCGCCCACTCCTTTCGCCATAAGAGCCCCGGCGAGCGGTATGACCGCCTCTGCGCGGATATACAGCGGCACGCCAATGACGGCGGCAACAGGAATAGCGAACGGATTGTCCGGACCGGCATACTGCTCAAGCAGAGCGGTCGGCATGAATCCGTAGATCAAGCTGCCGAGCGCAATGCCGACGAGCAGATAGGGTAACACGTCGACGAAGTCGATCCATGCATCCCGCCACACACCGCTGTATTTTCCCGTCTCCTTCGTTCGGACGGAAGACTGGCTGTCACAGCAGCTGCCGGACGCAGGAGTGATCTTGATTGCGGTGTCGCCGCAGGCGCTTTCCGACCGAGAGCCGCAGCTATCGGTTTTCGGACTTCCGCAATCCGGTACGGCCGGTGCAGCACCACACTGGCTTTGCGACGAGCCACATCCGCCGGTCTCTTTCGTTGCTGTGCGACGGATATACCGCTCGAAACCGAACGCATGCATCAGCCATCCGGCACCCAGCGATATTGCAAGGGCGGCAATCACGTAGGTGGATGTGAGAGTCAGTCCGAACGTGGCCGCCAGCAAAACGACAACAACCGGGTTCAGGAGCGGGGAGGAGAAGAGAAACACCATCATCGGACCGAACCCGGCGCGCGCTCGGATCAAACCCTTCAGCATCGGAATGGTCGAACAACTGCAGAAGGGCGTGATTGCCCCAAGACCTGCGGCGAGGAGATAGCCGCGAGTACCGGTGGAGCTGAGCAACGCTTCCACTTTGGCCGGGGGAATATGACGCTGGAGAACGCCAACCAGTGCACTGATCCCGATGAACAGAACCGAGAGTTCGACAGCGAGAAAGACGAACATGCCGAGGGTGTCTTGCAGTTGGGGTGACATTATGAAACCATCCTTCTAGATATGTCGAAATTTCCACTGATCTAGTTGCTTATCGCGCTCGGGTCAACCATATTTCTAGAGGTCTCGAATTAATGGAGGACGGTATGGATCACGAACAAGCCGCAGACAGCCTGACCGAGCTCGGCAACACGCATCGATTGGCGGTCTTCCGCTTCCTGGTGAGGGCTGGGCATGAGGGCGCATCGGTCGGGGAAATCCAGAAAGAACTCGGCATCCCGGCGTCGACCCTGTCACATCATCTCGCACGAATGACGAAGGTGCGACTCATCCGGCAGGAAAAACACAGCCGAACGACCATCTGCATTCCCGAGTTCCAGAACCTCGAACGGCTGATCGACTTCCTTAAGGAAGAGTGTTGCGCCGGTGATGCGGAGGGGAAAGATGCCGCGTGATCGATTTTCGCAGATGCATGAAGGACAGGCAAAAATCGGAAACCGACCCGGAAAGACGGTGCTTGGCTCGAAACTGACGACGTATGCCAGGGCTGCCGCCCGGAGCATGGTTCCAATCTCTCCCGACACCGACGTTTCCGTCTGATTTGAGCTGAAACCTCCGATCGCCAACCGGGCCTTTTCTGTTGCCGTGAGTCGGCGACGGGGAAAGCGCCGGTCTGCAATCGCCTGTCAATCCATGAGTGGGGCCGAACACATGAACGATACAAACGAATTGGTGGTTGACGTCGTTGTCATTGGCGGCGGTCAGGCTGGCCTGTCCGCCAGCTACTATCTTCGCAAAAGCGATCTCGATTTTGTTATTCTCGATGCGCAGCGTAATCCCGGTGGCGCCTGGCAGCGAGGCTGGAATTCGTTGCGGCTTTTCTCTCCCGCTGAGTACAGTTCTCTGCCGGGACGGCAAATGCCACCTTCGAAAGGTGATGGGTTTCCAACACGCATCGAAGTGCTCAACTATCTGGAAGATTACGAAAACCGCTATCGACTGCCGATCGAAAGACCGGTTCGCGTGCAAAATATCGAGAAACAGCCCAACGCGCTGCGCGTTCAAACCGACAACGGTACGTGGCTCGCAAAGGCGGTGATCAGCGCGACCGGCACGTGGAGTAAGCCGTACATTCCGCACTATGACGGGGCTGAAACCTTCCGTGGGCAACAGCTGCATTCTGCCGAATACGTTTCGCCAGAAGGACTGACGGGCAAAAGTATCCTGATCATCGGCGGTGGAAACTCCGGTGCCCAGATCTACGCGGAACTTTCGAGGGTTGCCGGTACGATCTGGGCGACGCTCCACCCCCCGAAATTCCTGCCAGACGATGTGGACGGACGGGTTTTGTTCGACCGGGCTTCCGCGCGTTACGGTGAAGGGAGCCCTCAGGGCGGTGCTCCTCTATCCGATCTGGGAGATATCGTAATGGTCCCTTCGGTGCTCGAAGCCAGGGATCGCGGCATCCTTCGGAGCGTGCGCCCTCCTGTCCGCTTTACGGAAGACCGCGTTGTCTGGGAGGACGGAACAACGACCGCCGTCGACGCGGTTATCTGGTGCACGGGCTTTCATCCCGCTCTGGATCATCTCGATGGCCTGGGCATCAAGCAAACCGATGGCAAGATCGCGGTGACTGGAACGCGTTCGATCGATGAACCGCGTCTCTGGCTTCTGGGTTATGGAGACTGGACCGGATTTGCCTCGGCAACTCTTGTCGGTTCGGCACGCACCGCTCGAGATACTGTTCGTGAGATAGAGCGATGCGTTGAGAGCAACGAAACTGCCCACAAATCTGTAACTGGACAGCCAGACCACATATGAAAAGTGGATCAAATCGATGACAGAAAGAGCGAACTGAAACGGATTGAGAGAATTACTGTGCCTCCATTCTTCGGATCGGGCGCCCTTCAGAACCACAGGAAGCTTCATTTCGAGCTGGATAGTGGATTGGCTCGACGCTCATTCCGGAACGCGGACATAGCCCGTCGGACGATCGTGCCGCTCTTTGCTGCGCCAGTGTCGCCATGATGATGTCGAGCCATCCCGTTCCGGTGCCGAAAAAGCCGAACCCGGCCGCCATACAGCGAGATTGGCAATCACATCGTTGCCCGAGCAGATCCAGACAGAGCGCATGTTCGCATTTTCCTTCCCGTTAGGCGTAGAGGAGAGCAAGGCAAGCGGCATTGCAGCGAAGGCGATAAGGCCAACAACGCCCATGGTGCCCCACCCTGGAACAGTTCCGTTGAGAGCATCCCAGGTGACGCTTCCTGGTCCATCATCGTGAATCTCGACGGTATCGAAGCGACCATAGTCGCGGGGCAGGCGCCGCTTCGCCGGACCATCTCTCCGCTGTTGCCCTGGCTGCCGATAAGTCGTTGAACTTCGGATTGCCGTGAGCGCTCCGGTCAAAACAATTTTCCTCGCATCGAACAAAGGAGCGCTGTGTTATTCCCGAACCGCCACTACGTGTGCGACGTTCTCGTTGGAGTTTGATCCCGTCACAATCCGAGACCTCTCTGTCGCCCCAATTGCCACGACACCGATCCGCCCTGCACGACGCCCATAACTTCGCGACCGAGCTGGCGGTCGATGACCGGCCGCCAAGGGACAAGCGTGAACTCGTGCGCCTTCTCGACGATGGCGAACTTGCCGCTGGATAGCTGCACGGTTCCGGTGAATTTGCCGCTGACGTTCTCGCCGTCCGTGGTGGCGCGGAACGGCAGCGCCTTTCTTTCAGCCATCTCCACGCCGACGCGGGAAACCTCCCGCTCGCGCAGAATGGCGAGAAGGTTGCGCCGATAGAGCACGCGGCCGTCGCGTGCGCGGGTAGCATCGCCCTGTTCGACATGATGCTCGCGGCGGCGGTCGATGGCCTCGCGCACCTGCTGGCCGAAACCGGTCGGTGCAAGATCGGCCGTCTCGCCATGGATCAGTCGCCGGTCCAGCCAGGACGCGCCGTCCGATCCGATCTGCCTGTCCAGATTCACGGGAGAAAGGACGCGAACGCTGGCCTGTCTGTCGCGACCGGCGTCATAGGCGGCGGCGCGGTTCTCGAAGTCGGGGGGGATGCGCCATTGGTCAGCGTCGATCCGCTCGACGATCCGGGTGCGGCGTAGCGCCTCAAGTCGGCGCACATGGGCATCGACATAGCCTTCATAGTCTCCGCCCGGAACATGTCCCTCGAACTTCGCCTGCTCCAAATGACGGCTCGGGCGATAGATGCCGCCCTCGGCGATTGTCGCAATGGTGCGGTCGGACGGCCGGGCCGTCGCCTCGGTGCGACCGATCTCGATGACGCTGCCGATCCGGGCATCCTCCAACTGCATGGGGTCGATGTTGGCGATGTGGTGCATCCGTCCGTCGATCCCGTCCACGACGACGGTGAGATTGTCGCCCAGCTCGTTGGCGAGATATTTGTCGAGGACGCGGCCGGTGACGGGTGCAGCGGGTGCGCCCTCATGGATGCGGAAGGTCATGGGATCGCGCTCAAGCCCATCGGCGGCGAGCGATCTTTGCATGGTGCGGATGATGTCCCCGCGTTCGCCCAACTCGCGCAGGGTCGATTCAAGCCGCTCGTTCAATTCCCAGACGCCGGGCGCGTGTTCGGTGGCGAGGCCCATCCGCCCCAGCTTGGACAGCCGGCGCAGGCGAAGCGTGTGCTCGAACTGCCGCTTTGGCTCCCCCGGTTCGTGGCGCAGGTCGAGGAACCGTCGGTCGGCTTCCTCGACCATGGCCCTGTCGATGCGGGTAAAACGATCCTGGTCGATCTCGGCGGTGAGCTTGCGGGTCTGCTCGATCTCCCGAACGGGACCGAGTTCCAGCGTCGCCAACTCGCTGGCCCGTTCGCGGACACCATGAACGATGTAGTCGCCGTTGATGACCAGATCCTGCCCCAGATCGTCCTTGCCCCGGACGATGACATGCACATGGGGATGGCCGGTGTTGTAGTGATTGATCGCCACCCAATCGAGCTGGGTGCCGAGGTCGGCTTCCATCCGGCCCATGAGGTCGCGGGTATAGGCCGTAAGGTCCGACAGCTCCGCGCCGTCCTCGGGCGAGACGATGAACCGGAACTGGTGGCGGTCATCCTGGCCGCGTTCCAGGAAGGCGTCGCCATCCGCGCGGTCCTCGGTGCGCGAATAAAGCTGGCCGCGCTCGCCGTCGCGCGAGGTGCCGTCGCGCTGGATATAGCGCAGATGGGAGTGCGCCTTCCGGCCCTTTCCAGGGTGAAGGATGTAGCGCTGCTGAACCATGACGCGACGCGCGCCCGGCTGCCGATGATGCCAGCCGCCGCCGAGATTGCGGGTGCGGACGAAGACCGCGCCGCGCCCGCGCTTCACGCCCTTGCCGCTCGACAGGACCGTATGCGAACCGGCCGGGGTTGCGGGCGTGAACGCCGCCGTTCCGAAACCGACGCGGGGCGCGGTGCGGCGCTGCTGCCGGGCGATCTTCTTGGCTTGCGTGAGGAAGCTCTTTGTCTTGCCCGCGCGCGGCGTGTCGGAGCGGATGCGGCCGGGCTTCGGCCGGAAGCGGTTTTCGTCGTCGGCGCTCATGAATGCGCCTCCGGCCGAAATCGCGGAAAATCGGACAATCGGCGGGTATGGTGCCGGTCGAAACCCCGCAAGACCAAGGCGTTGCGCGAAATCGCGGCACTCCACGCCTCAAATCCATAGTGCCGGAAATGGCGGCCTAACCAGTGTGCAGACAACAACAAATTCGGAAACCGGCCCGACATGGTGCCGGTTCCTTCAATCTTGCCCTCCCTTCTTATCGCCCTTTCCGTCCTTCCCGCCGGGATTCCAGCCAGGCGCAAACCTGCCTGACTGGACACCGAAACGGATCGTGCCGAACGCGGGATCGCCGGCCTCATGGCGTTTCCCCGTCGTCGGCGCGGGCCACGAAAATGCTGCCGGTTTCCGGCTCCGCATCGACGGAATCGCGCACCGGAACGGTTGCGCGGCCGTCGCCGGATTGCGCCCCGGATGGCGGCGCGGCGACAGTCCGCGCGTCGGTTGGGCGCGTGACGAAGAGCGGGGCTTCGCGCCAGTCGGGCGGCGGCGGCGGTGCAGCGGGAGACGCTTCGCTGCCGAGAACCGGCGCGAGCGCGGCGACATAGGCCCGTGTCTCGGCCGGTAGAGTGCGGCCGGTCGCAAGATATTCGTCATAGCGGCCGGGACCGGCATTGTAGGCCGCGAGCATGGCCGCGACATTGCCATAGCGGTCAAACATCTCGCGCAGATAGGCCGTGCCTGCGAGGATGTTGTCGCGCGGGTCATAGGGATCGCGGCCGAGCCGATGACGGATGCGCAGGCCCGCCCAGGTGTCGGGCATGACCTGCATCAACCCCATCGCGCCGGCCGACGAAACCGCCCGCACATCGCCCGCGCTTTCGGCGCGCAGCACGGCGACAATCCAGCTCTCGGGGATGTCGAAGCGTCGCGCCGCTTCGGCAATGTGGGCGGCGTGCGGATGGGCGGCGGACTGAACGGCCGGCGTCGATTGCGCAACGGCCATTGCCGATCCCGCACCGAGCGACAGCATGGCGGCGGCCAGCAGAACGACATAACGCCATGCCGCCCTGTCTCCGCTTTGAGACCAGCCTGCCAGCGTGCTCGCTGCGGTCAAGGGCAAGGCGCAAGCGCCGGCCGGTGGCCGCCCCTGACCTTCGCTGCGCGCGCCGGCCGTCTTGCGCCTGAGCGGGACGACGGGATGAAACGGCCTTTTCGCGAACAACGGGATGAGGGTTTTGAGCGCGGGGATGGCGCGGGATCGCATGGCCTTAGTCCCGCTCGTCGCGGGGTTTCGGGCGGCTCCAGTGCAGCGACCACGACGCGCCCGCGTCGTCGTCGCGGAAAAGGTTGGCGCGGATCGGATGCGGGAATGTGGGATCGTCCAGCAGCACGGAAAGATATTCGCCAGCCTTCTCGCCGGTGCGTTTCCAGGCCGCGCCGATCTCCGGGCCGGTTTCGTTGCTCATGCCGTCGAACAGGTGAACGCGATAATCCGGTGCGTTCTCCGCGTCGGACGGCTCTGCCGCGACGATGATGATGTCCTGATGCAGTAAGAGCGTCCCGAAGTGTCCGATGAAACCGGCCTCGTCGCGCGCAAATTCACCAATCTGGGGCATGACAGTCTCCTTGGCGGTGAGGTTGGGGAATCCATCGGCGGGCACCGCTCCCGCCGATGGGGAAGGGTCATTGCGCCATTGCGCTGGTCTGGGCGCGCCATTCGTAGCGGCCGTCGCCTTCCTCATCGGTCCAGAGCGGGACCGCCCGGCCGATGACGGAACTTGCGGGGATGGGGCCGAAATAACGGCCGTCGAGGCTGTCGCGGACCTCCCAATTCATCAGGAAAAGTTCGCCGTCGCGGACGATGCGACAGCCCTGCCAGACGGGCAGTTCGCGGCCGATCCGGTCGCGGTCGAGCGCGTCGCCCATCTCGATCCCGTCCACCGTGATCGTGGATCGCAAGCGGCAAACCCGCTGTCCCGGCAGGCCGAGGACGCGCTTCAGGAGCGGCACGCCGCGCCCGACATAGCCGCGTTCGACCATGAATCGCTCCAGCGGTTCGGGCGGCATGACGGCTACCAGCTCCGGCACGTCGAGCGCGTCGGCCGGCCCGACCGTGTAGAAGCCGATTGGCGCGCTGGCAGTGGCGTTCCAGATCAGTTTCGTCGGAAGATCGGCGACGCTGGCGGCAGCGATGCCCATGACCGCCAGCGCCGTTACCGCGAGGATACGGCGGCGCGTCATGGGTCGATCCTCTGGCGGCCGAGCCAGGCGGCGTGCCGCTCCGGCGTATAGGCGTGCGGCTCCAGACCGGCAGTCAGCCGGTTGTGGACGTGCCGCCAGTGCTCCGGCGATATGTCGGCAGGATTGAGGCCGAGCGCTTCCACGGCGTCGATGGCCTGCATGACGCGCTGCACCTTCGCCCAGCTATCGAGACGCAACAGGATGTCACCGCCGGGGCGGACGAAGGGCAGCGTCTGGAACGGCTCGCCGCGACGAACCGCGCGCAGGATGTCGATGCGGGAAACGATCGTGCCATGCTCGCCGGACGCCCATCGCACGAAGGCGAAGATGCTGCCCGGCGCGAAGCCGACGATGCTGCGGCGGCGGTCGAGTATCTGTTCGTAGCTCTTGCGGCCGAAGCGTATCCAGTGCTCGATCTTGCGTTTCTGGAAGGTCAGCTCGACCAAGGTGGTGAAAGGCGCGGGTCCGTCCGGCAGCGGACGGCCGTGCAAGCGGTGGGCCGCATTGCCGGTCATGGTTGATCTCCCTCGGAGGATGGAAATTCGCGCGCCAGCAGGTCGCGCAGCATGTCGGTGACGGTGATGCCACGCCGGAAGGCCGCGACCTTGATACGGCCGCGCAGCGCGGGCGTGATGTCGATGGTCAGGCGGGCGGTGAACGCTTCGCCGGCGGCTTTGCCGTTCGGTGGCGTTTCGCCCGCCCTGATCCAGCTATCGGGATTGCCCGGCCGGGATGCGAAACCGGGCTTGCGGGTGCGATTGGTCACAACGCGGCCCTCCCGATGCGCAGCCGGTCGATCTCGGCGGCCAGCGCCGCGATCTCGCGCGCGGCGGGGCTGTCGCCGTCGATCTCGGATGCAAGCCGGCCGGACTGCGCGGCGTCGGCGAAGACGACGCGCTGGCCGATGGTGGCTGCAAGCACAGGCGGATCGTGATCGGCCAGCGTCTCAGCCGTTTCGCGGGCGATGACGGTGCGCGCGCCGCAACGATTGAGGACGAAGCGGGCGGCCAGCTCGGGCCGGTAGATGCGCGCTTCACTGAGAAGCGCCAGCATCTCGGCTGAAGCCCAGCCGTCGAACGGTGACGGCTGCACAGGGATCAGCACCAGGTCGGCAGCGAGCAGCGCCGAGCGCATGAGGCCGGCGACGCGCGGCGGGCCGTCGATGACGATCACGTCGGCATCGCGGGCCAGCTCCGGGGCTTCCCGGTGCAAGGTGTCGCGGGCCAGGCCGATGGTGCTGAACAGCCTCGGCAAGCCCTCGTGGCTGCGCCGCTGCGACCAGTCGAGCGCGGAGCCTTGCGGGTCGGCGTCGATCAGGATGATGCGCCGTCCTCGCACCGCCCAGGCCCCGGCGAGATGCAGCGCCAGCGTGGTCTTGCCGACGCCGCCCTTCTGGTTGAGAAACGCCACGATCATGGCGCGCCTCGTCCCGACCCGAGAGACCTGGCACCGGCACCATGGATCGCGTGCGCGCGCGTCAAAGAAGAAGAGTTAGTTTTATTGTTAGATTCTTCTATAGAGTCCGGCGTGCGATTTGCGCCTAATGTCCCGATAGTCCGTGCGCCTAATGTCCCGATAGGATTCACATGGTTTTCCACAAGCACTGTGGATAGATTTTCAGGGACGAAGCGCAGCAGTTCACGCCCGTCTTCCCACTCGATCTGGAGGCTGTAACCGGGCAGCGACTGACGAACTGCGAGGCGTCGCAGGTCGAGCGCGAAATCGGACTGCCGGGCCGAACTGCCGGATTTCCGGTGAAGGTGGGAAATCTCGAATGCCCAGCCCTCGGGCTGGCGTCCGGCGTGCTTGCGGGCAACTCGATACAGCCACCGCTCGATGCCGCCGGTCAGCCGGAAATAGGCCGGGTCGATGGTCAGCACCAGCGAACGGTCGATAACGCTGTTGTAGAACCATTCGGGCAGGACGAATTCCATGCCCTCGACGCGGCCGGTGCGCGTCGTCATTTCCTCCCACTCGTTGATCCATGAAAATTGCCGCCGCCGCCAATGTTTCCCGTTGCGGATCGTCGTGGCGATGACGGTCGATTGCAGGCGGGCGAGCGCGGCTTTGAGCAACAGGTAGTCTCGGTTGCCGGTGGCCCGCCCCACGGCGCGCAGGAGCTGGTAGGGCATGAAGCGGAAGAAGCGCGACGTGGTGAAACCGTCATTCTCGGCCGCGACGATCTGGCTTGCGGCCCAGATCAGCACATCGGCATCCCAGATTGTCGCCATGCCGTGCTCGGGCATGGCGAACACCTGCACCTCGACATCGGCGGTTTGATAGAGGATCGGTTTTGTGCGGGGCCGCTTCGCCAGCGAGAAGAACGGCCGTTCCATCAGGTCGCGCTGGTCGCGCGGCGCGGCGTCGCCGGTCGCGACCACAAAGGGGTCGAGGCGGCTGCGCTCGCTGGTGTCGGTCGGCTGCGCGGGGCTGTCATCGTCGTCGCGCAACATTCAGCACTCGTCCCGCTCTTCGGGGGTGAGCGGGCGCGCGGCGAAGACGGTGCCGGCACTTGTGTCGCTGGTGGATTTGCGCGTGCCGATGGCGCTCCAAGCTTCCAGATCGCGCAGGGTATAGAGGACACGGCCGCCGATCTTTCGATAGAGCGGGCCGGTTCCGTAGGTGCGGTGCTTTTCAAGGGTGCGGATCGAAATGCCGAGGAAGCGTGCGGCTTCCTGTGTGCGCAGAAGGCGCGGCGGCAGGTCCGCATTGCGGCGGTTCGCCATGGATGACCTCCGGTTCGTCAGTGGATGGCGCTGCCGATGACGGCGGCGCGCTATGGCGAACCATGGCGAGGGACCGGCGGCCTGTAGCGTGCCGCATTTGCGCACGCGCGCTGGCGGCACCCCCCTCCGGGGCGGGATCAGACTGAAAAGATGGAGAGATTCAGCGTGTCAGTGGGGCGCGCGCCAATTCGGCGAAGACAATCCCGTGCGGGTCGGGTAAGACTGAACGCGGAGCAGACGCGCTGCTTTGGGGCTTAGTAACCCCTGACTAGCGGTAGGTGCCGACCGTGACGGCACCACCATCCTCGAACCTTATGGTCGGGGAGCCTATGGCGTATGTCCAGGGCTGCCCGCCTAAAGGTCATAGGGCCGTCTAGTCACGGTTACTAACTCCCCGATCACCAGGTCAGAGGGGCCAATTGCGGGGGCGCACCGCAAACCACGGCTCTTCCGGGTAGAAGGGGAACGACGATGCGAACGCCCGTCGAACTCGATCCCGATGTGGACGATGAAGCGCCAACGGGAAACGACATCACGCCTTATGACGAAGCGCATTTCGTGACCTATCTGCGGCTGCTCGACGCGAAGGCGGAAGGCGCGGACTGGAAGGAAGTGGCGCAAATCGTGCTGCACCGCGATCCGGTCGGCGACGAGTTCAGGACACGCCGATGCTGGCAAAGCCATCTCGAACGCGCGCAATGGCTTTCGCGTGAGGGTTACAAGCGGATACTGGAACAGGCTGCTGCCAATAAGACGTGAAAAGGCGAATTCTGACCACTATGTAGGCTAGAATTGCCCAACATGGCTGCTACAGTGGCGGCGTTGCGATTGGTCGGGCGGCTACGGACGTTCGCTGCGGCCTGTACGAACGTCTGCGTGCACCACTAGGCCAGCAAGAGCGGCAGTCGCGCGTGCTACTTCAGCGCAGAGTTCGCCTTTGCAAATAGCTTTTCCCAAGCTGATCGCTCTTCTGCCAGCAAGTCATTTAGGCTGTGGTTCCGGCACCACCGCACAAATGCTTTGGCAAGCTGATATTTGGACAGCTTCTCTGACTTGAGGATCGAGGCCATCGAGCGTGATGTTTGGCCCGTCACCGCCGGCAACTCATGACCGAGTTCATCCTTTGCAACGGAGGCCAAGGTGGTTCGGAGCAAATCCTCGATCTCCGGATTGGTCACTGTTCCATCCAGCACATCGGCCGTGCGTAAGATACCCTTATGCCCGACACTATGAATAAGCGTTTCTTGTTGGGCGGCGGAATCTCCTGCGCTGTCAGAATCTAGAAGTGCGGCCACCCTCAAATTGTGTGCATGGAGGATCGTCGCGAAATAAACGACCTTTCCCGCCGTTCCGGCCGGAATCACGGCTATGTTTTTCCGAAGACCGTCCTGGCCCGCCTCCTCGAATAGTTCCGAGACGGCACCGACATACCAAAAATCGGTCAACCCTTCGACGATGAAGTTGCGCTGCTGGGAGAAGAGACTTTGCGCAAGGTCGTAGCCGAGAGCTTCCTGTAGGGGCAGCAGGGCTGCGGGATCGTTCGATGTGACGCTGGTGTGGACTTTCGTCCCGACCTCCCGATCCGTCATTTCCACCACACGCACGCGATCGAGTTCGTCGGGTCCGACGAGAAACGGCGAATGCGTTGTGTAGAGCGTCTGGTTGCCCTCCGCGAGGCGAGAAAGGGTATCACGGAAGTCACGCTGTTTAAGTCCATGAAGGTGCAAGCCGGGCTCATCCAGTAGCAGGACGGCGTTCTCGTGCTTATCCTCAGCCTCGGCAAAGAAGACCACAAAGAACGAGACCAGCCACTGAAAGCCCTCTGACCGCTGATCGAGTTCAACTTCAACGCCCAGGTCGTCCACCACAACCACTTTGAGGTACTGGCCGTCCGAAGTGATGCGGAGGGTGTCGGCCTCGCCTCGATCGACTTTCGGCTTCCATGCCGAACGGATCTCTTTCGTTAGCCGGATGCTAGCCGCGTTGAGTTGATATTGCCGCGCGTCGAGTTCGTCCCGGATCGTATCGAGCTGTGCATTCTGCTGTCCATGCGCATCGACGCCGGACTTGCCCATCGCGGACAGCTTAGCTGCGTCGAGACCAAGCAACTTTAAAAGGCAAACATTCCCGTAGTCGTATTGATCGTCATCGAATGCCTGGCTTGCGATCCGCTGCGCGAGATGTCCGAGGTGGATGAGTGGGCGGACACGGAAGTAATTGCTGAACAACACGAAAACCGGAAGTCGCTTACGCAGGGTGGCGACAGCGGCGTCCCGGTCGATGGAGATAGACACGCGCTCCCGTATCTTTGCTAACCGGGTATTCTCGCGCTCGTCATCTTCATTCACAACGGCGAGCATGTCGCTGAGCCACTTCGACATAGTCTGCGCCTTGTCTCCCGTAACAACGGTATGCTTCTGCCAGCCCTCCGTGATCTGGGATAGCGACACACTTGGTTTTGGCTCTTCATCACCGGCTTGAGCGTCGAGGTGGCGTACGAGACGGACGAGATCGGCTTCCAAATCACCGTAGGATGGCCTGTCGGGCGCGCCCTCCAATTGGTTTGTAAACGTATCATCAAGGTAGCGAGTGAACCGATAAGTAATTTCGCTCGACTGAAGCGACGCTGGCAACTCAGCCACGTCGTCCTCATCAAGTGCGAACCAACCCGTCGCGACAGGAACATTCGTCGGCTTCACTTTACCTGTCGTGATGTCGTTGAGCAGCGCGCGCGGGTAATCACGAAGCTGATCGAATGGCTTCACCTCGTCGGGCCGAGATATCTGTTGTAGCGCCTGAAGAACGGCGGACTTACCGGCCTCGTTCGGCCCGACGAGAATCGTCTTGCCGTCCTCTACGTCGAATTCACCGGTATCCCGAACACTACGGTAGTTTTGAACGCGCGCTTTAACTAACTTCACTTTATTACCCCCCTGCCATTAGCACCCATCCGAGCCTATCACCGAACGAACGCGCTTCAATGTTTATACTCGCGAAGTACGCGATGCTTCATCCGCAGCACATCGCGCAAAGGTCGACAATTGATACGGCTACCGTCGAGACCACGCCGATAGCAAGATACCTTACCTTGGTTGAATCCTGATCGGATAGTGTAGCAGCAGACGATAGCCGCCGCGCATCATCCTGATGCCGTGGGCAACGAGGCGACGCGCCTTGTTCTTGCTCGGGTCGCTCTCGAAGTCCTCCTTAGCGCCCCGAAAGCCAAGCAGGACTTCGGCAATGGTGCGATAGCTCTCGCCGCGCAGCCGGGCGTCGAGGGCGCGCAGGGACAGGATATGCCATTGCCGGAGCTGGGCGGGCATGTTGCGGAAGTCGGGGCCAGGCGTTCGGCCCTTGAGGGATCGCCAGAAGCGCCGCGCCGCATGGGCGCGAAGCTCCATGAAGTCGTCCAGAGGCAGTTCGACGGCGTAGAACGCCGCCGCATCCGGCACGGATTGGGACAGCCAGAATTGGTGCTCGACGCCATCCGCCTGCCAGATGCCGTGCCAGCCATCGGCGGCGCGGCGCAGGTCGAGGCCGTCGAGATGGGCGAGAACGACGGTCGGCTGGCTTGCCGTCTCATCCGGTTCGGCCGGCACCAGTTTGACGGCTTGCGGCTGAAACCGGGGCGACCAGAACAGCGGCTCGCGGTCAGGCGCGGCGTCGGGATCGTGCGGGAAATCGCAAGCCCCAGCGTCGGGCGAAGGCTTCCAGCTCGGTCGCATCCGGGCGCTTCGCGCGGACGAGAAGCCGGAAATCCTCTCGGTAGTCGTCGTTGCGACGCAGATACTCCCAGGCGAATCCGGCGGCGGGAATCTTTCGCGTGTGCCTGTAGGCCGCCGACGCCCGCCAATTGATCTTCAGCATGGCGCACCCTCCCTTTACTCACGGGTGCTTGGGAAGACACCCGGACCAAGGAGTTTCGGGCACGATCTATGCGGGAAATAGTCTGTATGATCTGAAACGTTGTTCGTATATCCAGAACACTTATAGTTATTTTATTCTTAACAGTGTTTGCGTGATTTTGCGAGCCGGGCGCAGCCCGGCGAGCGCGGCCATGTGATCGGGCATGGCCGCAACGCCGATCCGCGTCGCCGGATCGGCGGAAAATTTTGGAACCCTGAAAGCCTGAAAAGCAGAAAGCCGCGCAACCGGGTTTCCGGCTGCGCGGCTCTGCTGATTAGGCGGCCTTCTCCAGCAAGGTCTTAGCCTTCGCCTCCAGTTCAAGGCGACTGTCCTGATGGACCTTGCTGCGGGCATGGGCCGTCATGCCCTGCACGAAATCGAAGATGCTCTCGGGCGGGCGGCCTTCCTCCTGCAACACGGTCTCGATGATCTTGCCGGTCTCGGCCTTGCTGAACCCGCGCTTGCGCAGGAAGCTCTCGCGGTCCTCATCGGTGCGGGCGACGATCCGCTCGCGCGCCGCCCTGATCCCGGCCACGAATGGCGCGGGCGAGGAATTGGCGAAGCTGGTCAAAGCCGGAGCCGCTTCATGGGCGAAACGCTGCGCGGCAAACTTGCTGTGCCGGATGCTGATTTCCTCGAACCCTTCCACGCCCCAAAGGTTGCGGTTCATGCAAACCGCCCGGAGATAGAAAGAGGCGATGCCGAGGGTCTTCGATCCGACTTCGCTGTTCCAGCAATAAAATCCCCGGAAATAAAGATCGGGGTCGCCGTTCGGCAGGCGTCCGGCTTCGATGGGGTGCGTATCGTCCACCAGAAACAGGAACACGTCACGGTCGCTGGCATAAAGCGTGGTCGTGTCCTTGGTCACGTCCACGAACGGATTGTGCGTCATGGTCGCCCAATCCAGAACGCCCGGCACCTTCCACATGGTATCGCCGACGCCATCGCCCGCGATCTTCATGACGGCGGCGACAAGTTCATGGTCCCAGATGCGCCCGTAGTCCGGGCCGGTCACGGCGCGAAGCTCAACGCGCCCATCCTCGGTTTCCAGTGTCTTCACCAATTCGCCGCGATGACTGACAAGGCCATGTTGCAGATTGATGCCCGCCAGCGGTGCGGGAAGATCACGCAGGTAGCGGGCCGGTGCGCCGACAAGGCTGCAAAGCTGGCCGAAACTCCAATGCGTCGGGGCGACGGGCTGCTCCTGTCCGGGCACGATCAGCGAAAGCCACTCGGCATCGTCGCGGCTGGCTTCCACACGCACGGTGCGACTCTCCACGGTGCGGGCCTTGGCGCGATCCGCGCGGGACTTCACGGCTTCATAAAGCTCGGTCAGCGACAGATAGCGTTCGTCATCCGGGCGCGAGAACCATTCCGACGAAACGCGGCCGATATTTTCGCCGCGCGAAATGTCCACGCGGAAGCCCTTGGAAACGGGCTGCTGGTGATGGTTCAGGGTCATGGTGTTCATGGTCTTTCCTTTCATGGGCTTGGGTTGGAGCGCAGCGCTGCGCTGCAACCCTGCCCGTCGGCGAGACCGGGGGGTGCAAGGTGCAAGGGCGGCCGGGCGGAGGGGGATCACCCGGCCTGCACAAGCGGATCGAAGTCATGACGAAGGTGCGTGAGCACGCATCCGCGCGGAAGGTTGGGGATACCGCCCGGCCACCCTTGTGCCGCGCCAGGGGGCAGCGCCCCCAAGCAACCGGCCCGGCCAAAGCGAAGCGAAAGCCGGGCACATGAGCTGGATCAGGATATGGGAACGCGGATGGCGTGAAGTCCTGCCATCCTGATCGCATCTTCATCTGGTAAGCAAAGAGAGTAGTATGCCGATACTGACAGAGTAGTTGGCGAGGTGGCTTCGCCATGGTCGAAGAACGCAATCGGGAGATTCTAAGACGCCGGCGAGCTGGCGAGACCTTCCCGGCCCTTGCGCGGGATTACCAGATCTCGCGGGAACGTGTGCGCCAGATATTCGAGCGGGAGGACAGGAAGGAACAGCGCCAGACGGAATTGGCCGAGGCCGATAGCCGTCCGGATCAACCGAACCCGCTGCATCTTGAACCGTATGAACGGAGAATCCTCGCCGAGTTTTGCGGCAAGGTGGAGTTCACTCCCGATGATGTCGAGGATCGGGGTTTTTGGCGAAGCAATCTCCCTTGCGAAGATAGAGCGTGGCGCGCAATCGTGAAATGGATGGCACTCGCGGGCAAAGAACCCACAAAGCCGCCTGGCATGTGGACAATTGAGGAATGGCAGCAGCACGATTTTGGTCGTGTCAGCAAGCGCTACTGAGCGGAAGTTGCCCGGATGTAATGACCGTCAATTCCATGCGAATATCTATTTTGTAGAGTCATGGAGGGCTATAGAGTAGACATAGTTCTCATCGCTATCCCGCGTGCCCCGCCACGGGCCGTTCATCCAACCGGGCCGTTCATCCAACCGGGCCGTCCATCCGGATGCGGCGCCGGGCCGGCGAAGACGATCCCGGCCCATCGGGCGGTTCCCTGTCGTGCCGGCAGTCGCTATGCCCTGGCGGTGGATCGGGGATCGGGAGACAGCCATTGACCGGGGGAGCGCCCGTGAATGCCGGGCTCGGGGCCAGCGGGGCGGGCCGGGAGGACGAGGATCTCTTCCGCAGTTACCGGCTGCCGCTGCGCGCCTTCTTCGCGCGCAGGCTCGATTCGCTGGAGGAAGTCGACGATCAC
>Ga0310345_10000966_pt1 | contig 35042 bp, 38 predicted proteins | sample HC15DNA20500_MG_FD_204667 | JGI IMG/M metagenome (GOLD analysis project Ga0310345, IMG submission 204667) | Marine microbial communities from station ALOHA, North Pacific Subtropical Gyre - HC15-DNA-20-500_MG | ecosystem: Environmental > Aquatic > Marine > Oceanic | place: Pacific Ocean: North... | reverse complement strand
TAGAGCATCATCCGCTCTGATTGAATCGTCGGGGATTCCCCTTCGGTCGAGGTTCTGATTCAAACTGTCTGCCGGAGGAGGAGGCGGCAGGCATGTCGAGAGCGCTTTCCCTTGATCTTCGCGAGCGGGTCCTTGCAGCGGTGGCGGCGGGCGCGAGCCATCGCCAAGCGGCCGTCCGCTTCGGCGTCAGCGCGGCGAGCGTGAGCCGTTGGCGGAGCCTGGCGCTCCGTCAGGGCGACGTCCGCCCGGGCCCATTGGGAGGAGATCGCCGCTCTGGACCGGCGGAGGCGCAGGCCGGGACCATCCTCGCCCTGATCGAGGCGACGCCGGACATCACCATCGACGAACTGCGCCAGGCCCTGCGCGAGCGCGGCCACAGCTTCGGCTACGGCACGATGCAGCGGCTCCTGGTGCGCCATGGCCTGACGCGCAAAAAAAGACCGCGCATGCCGAGGAGCAGCAGCGGCCGGACGTCCTGAGACGCCGCCGCGCCTGGTTCGACGTCCAGCCCGATCTCGACCCCGACCGTCTGGTCTTCGTGGACGAGACCTGGGCGAAGACCAACATGGCCCGCAGCTACGGCCGCGCCCCGCGCGGCCAGCGCCTGCGCATGAGCGTCCCGCACGGCCACTGGAAGACCACCACCTTCGTGGCCGGACTGACCGCCCGGGGCATGGTCGCCCCTTTCGTCATCGGCGGCCCGATCAACCGCATCGCCTTCGAGACCTGGGTCGAGCGCGTCCTCGTTCCCGAGCTTCGACCGGGCGACGTCGTGGTCATGGACAATTTGTCGAGCCACAAGGGGCCTCGCACGCGCGCCTTGATCGAGGCCGCGGGCGCGAGCCTGCTCTTCCTTCCGCCCTACAGTCCCGACTTCAATCCCATCGAAATGGCCTTCGCCAAGCTCAAGGCCCTGCTCCGAAAGGCCGCCGAGCGCACAGTCGAAGGCCTCTGGACCGCCATCGGACGCATCTCCGAAACCTTCTCTCCCGCCGAATGCATCAACTACTTCCAAGCCGCTGGATATGATCCAGACTGGTAGGATGATGCTCTAGGGACGGAAAGGCCAGTTAGCTACGACTAAGGCTGACTATGCATTTGCGTCAAAATCTAGATACAGGAAATCACCCTACTGGGCCGCGGCAACAAAGTAGTTGACGCCACGCAACGTTTGTTAAGAAGGGCGGAAAGCGGTCTGCGCCGCATCTTAGACGAATAGAAGCTTCGCAGTAGGAGAGCTAAAGTCTAATTACGTTCGATCTACCTCAAATTCTGACGCGCATGATCGTCGCAACGACCACTACGTTCCATCCCCTTGGTGGGCGAATGCTTATTGGAAGTCCGTCAACCTACGCTTAGTCCCTCGCTGTAGGTGCCGGAGCGCTGTCCGTCAAAATCGAACTCATAGACGATGCTGGGTCCAATCGCCTTGTGAAGCTGGCCCAGGAAGAAGGTGAAGCCGTTAGGGGCGGAGATGAAAAGGTGGGTCTTTGGACTGCGCCCCATAGTTCGCATCTGATCGACAAGAGCTTCTGCAAGCAGGGCCGCGTGTGCGCCGCACTTGACCGATGACTGCGACGCTGAGCGTGAAAGCTTTGTGACGACGAAGCTGCCGACGCTGGGCAAGTTGCTGGAGACAAAGTTCCGGACGTCCTGACCTATGTCGTGAGTGAGGCCGATGGCAATCGCACGCTCCGGCCCCTCTCCCAAAGTTTCCGCATCGCACTCGATCATCGGCCAATCAGATTCGAGCGGAAAATCATCGCGCGACCAGAAGCGGCGCCCACCGGTCCGCTGTTCGATCTGGATCGACTTTCCCGATTTCACATCGAGGATCGAACCGATCGCAAAGGCCAGCGAAACATGTGCATCCAGCACCAGCTGTAGCGAGTCATGTTCTCGCGCGTGGGAGATCACAAATTCCTTCAATTCGGGATAGAGTGTCTCATCCCAAGACATTTCATCGCGCAGATACCGTCCTTCGAAATGTGGCACGAGATTGAGGCTCTCGTCCGTGCGCGCCTCAAGGCTGTCGATCGCATGCATGAAAGACTTTACCCCGAGCGTAAATCTTGGCGGACCTTTGCGATCGGCGAGCAGATTTTCACTTTGCACCATGTCGCGGAAAGATTCTCGGTCGAACTCTTTTCTCCCTTGTGCGTGCAGCTTCTTGATCGTGTCATCATACAAGAAGCCTGCTTCGCTTGCGGGGATTGTCTTCATGCCAAGCCTGGCGAAGCGTTCGTTCAGGTGGTCGCGAATGTCGGCGGCGGAGCGTATCCGCAGATTGATGCCGAGCGTGCGCACGAGGAGCCGCAGCTGATCTTCGTCAATGCCCAGATGATTCGCCCAGAGAGAACGGAACTCTCCCATTTTGCTCCGGGAACCGCCTTTAAAGAGACCGGGAACATCGAGCATGTTGTGCTGATTAAGGATCAGCTTCCGCAAGGGATCGTTCGCGGTCCAGTTGGTAACGAACTGGAACCGCGCGCCGTCGCCGTTCGGCGCATAGGTAAGCTGGGCATCATGCGCGCGTTTCAGGATCGAAACGCTCGTGCCCTTCGTGAAGTCAGGATTGGTGAAATCCTCGTAGCCGAAGCTACCGGGGCGCACATGCCATTTGCACTGCAGATGGTCGCGAAGGACAGGCTTGCCGGTATGATCCTGCGGCGCGCCCTTTACATCGTAATCTACGACGACATCATCGAAGGCTCTGGGGCCGGTTTCGAAGAACACGCGCCGGACCGGTGATGCGTCGTCGAGCAAGAGCGCGGCATGAAGCCAAAACAGCCTTGCCTGGAAATCATCGCCTTGCTGGCGCGCTACGATCGAGTCTGCCATGGTCCCCTAGCTCGCCGGAAAGTACTTGCCCATGATCTCGCGCCAGAGCGCGATGGCATCACCCTGCCGCCCTTGCTGTTCGTGGCGGACGGCGATCGCAGCCTTCATCTCTGCCTGCCGCACACTCTCTTTCGCCTTCGCGATCAGGTCCGGTGTCATCTGGTCGGACACGGGCGGGCCGTAGCCTGCGGGGTCCGGCCATGATTTTCCGATGCCATCCAGGGCACTTGCGAAGAAGCGCCGGACCTCGCTCGGATATGTGGTGAAGGGAGCATCAACGAGGTCTTGCATCATGACCTCGATCAGGAATGAGGGCTTGATCGGTTTCCCGGCGGACCGGTTCCAGCGCTTCACCATCTTCACGAGCGGCACCCATTTGCCACCGAGTTCCTTGTTCTTCTTCGTGGCCTGCTCGGCATGGATTTCAGGGTCGGTCTTGATCCATTGGCCGAGGATGCGGTCAGGAATCTCGTAGCAATCGCCGATATCGAATGCCGGCACGGCATCGATCGAAAGCACTTTGCCTTCCTCGTCCTTGGTATTCTTTTCGAACTCGACGGTGGCGCAGCGCCGGCCGGGCTCAACGGCATCATCGCCGTAGGTCTTGCGCAGCGTCTTTACGAACGCATCGAGCAGTTCGGATGGCGGCTTGTTCCGGTATTTGTCCTTCTCCGTCTGGCCGAGGACGAAGAAGACATCGACATCCTTGAGCGGCTTCGTTTTCGTCGACCGGCCGTAGGAGCCGGTCAGAATATCCCGGTCAACGGCAAAAGCGGCGCGGATCAGCTCGCGCACCTCGGTGTGCCTTTTGATCGTGTCCTTGCGCTCCGTCTCACTGAGTTCGAGGCGCTGCCGGTATTTTTCGAAAGCTTCTTGCGTCGTGATCATCTGTAGTAGGCCGCCGATGTCATGATGTCAGGGGTTGCAATGACAGTTCCTGCTTCGCGCGGCGACAAGCCGTTGAGGCCGAGGAAGTTCACGGAGGTCAGCCCGACATCAGGCGCCCCCGGCGCCTCGACGAGCAGGATGCGGTAGACGCAGTTCGAGGGCGGCTTCGGCGCCTTCTCGAAGGAGCTTTTGAAATACTCGGTGTCGACCCACATCTCGTCGACACCGTTCGCGTCGTAGCGGATAGGGAAGTCCCAACGGCCTGACGCGTTCGCAGCGCCCGGCGTATAGAACTCGATGACGATCGTCTTAAGATGGCCGCTTTCCATCAGCTTTCTGGCAGCGTCATGAACCCAGCCGGACCAGGCGTCGACGAGCGCTTTCGGATCGAGCCAGGCATTGATGACGAGGCTCTTCATCAGATTGCGCATCTTGTCTGCGACGTAGATCGCCGTGTTGGTGCGCGCGTAGGTGGTCGCATTGGTGTTCATCATGTCAGTCCAGCGCTCCCCAATCGATCTTCAGCGCCTGCTCTCCACTCGAGCTTTCTTCCTCGTCTTCGACGACCGCGTCGACGTCGTGGACCTTGATACGCGGCGCGCGGTCTTTGAGCGCGTTATTCATCCAGATCACATCGTCCGCATCGGACGGCGCCGCTATCGACCAGTCACCGGCCGTCGGATTCCAGCTAAGCTTGTCAACTTCCAGATCTGCTTCCATCGCGTTCTCGCCGTAAAGCAAATAGATCACGAGGCGGCTCCCCACGCCTTTGAGGACGATGGGCTTTTGGGCGGGATGCTCGTCCGCGATGAGCGATTCCATTATGCTGGAAGCGTTCTCCAGTGTCTTCTTGTCGACCGTGCCGCTCCCGGTGATCAGCTCGATGATCGTCTTCCAAGTCTCTCCGGCCGAGCGCTTCGGAATAGATGCAATGTCGCGACGTATCTTCATGCCGCGTCCTCCAGATCGGCCTGTGCGGCGGCGCGCTTCAGCGTATCGAGCACGTCCTTGCTCGTAACCTTGTTCGGGTCCTTCGCAGTCTCGATCGAGATCGCCGCCGCCGAGGTCATGGCCTTCCTGAGCCGCCGTCCATCCATGCCCTCAGATGCTTTCACGAAGGCGGCGATCTGCGAACTCAGCAATCCGAGCTTGGGCCACTGTCGGCCTAGAAGCGCGAGCACATCGAGGATGATTTCGGCACGCGCTTCCGCGTTCGGCGGACCGATATCCTCGATCCAGTCGGCACGGGAGAGAAGGGCTCGATCGACCGCTTTCGGATAATTGGTCGTCGCGATCAAAAGCGTGTTGCGGTGTTTGCGGCACAGAAGATCGATGCCCGCGAGAGCCGCATCGGTCGCGCGGTGTGCGTCGATCGGATTGGCTTCAAGGCTCATCCTCTGGCGGTCTGCTGCGAGCGTCTCGACTTCGTCGAGCAGCACGACGGCGGGCATTGACATTGCCAGTTCCGGAATCGTCTGGCTGAAGATTTTCGACACCTCCTTTTGGCTTTTGCCGAGCGAGGAACTGCCGAGGGCATGTGCGTCAAGCTGGACATATTGCGCCTTGCCGACCACCTTGGCGATCTGGTTGGCAAGGCCGCGGGCGAGCGTCGTCTTGCCCGTTCCAGGCGGCCCCGACATGATGATCAGCCCGTGCATTGGAACTTGCTCGAACGAAAACTTCTGACGCATCTGCAGCGAGAGCACAGCCTGCGCGACGAGCCTCTCCTTAACCGAGGCGTCGACTTTGATTGAGTCCCACGCTGCCTCGAAATCGTTGCTCGGCAACTGCTTGTGTTCGGCGATAGCGTCCATACTTAGAATTCCCTCTCGGGGACCCTGGTCGACGGTCCCGTTCCGTAGCGGCTTAGATGCGTTTCCCTTTGCGAAGCCCCGACTCTCACCAGCCATATAGGTGCTTTTTGGCGCCTTCCAATGCCACATGTAGTGGTGGCTGGAAAAAGCCGGTAGAAAAAGTACCAGAACTCCGAACACGGTAAATGCGCCGCGTCCTCGTTGTCAAGGAGGAAAAATATCGCTACTCTGAACTTTGTGGATGAAGGAGCACGCGATCATGACAACCCCTCTCGGAACCAAAATCCGCGACTTGCGAAAACAGAAGGGGTTTACGCTCGACAAACTCGCCGAACTGACCGAATCCAGCAAAAGTTACATCTGGGAACTGGAGAACAAGAACCCTCCAAGGCCGTCGGCCGAAAAGGTCGCCCGCATCGCCGCGGCGTTGGGCGTAACGAGCGATTATCTCGTCGATGTAAATGCGAGCGTCACGGTCGAGGACGCCGCCGATCAGGCCTTCTATCGAAAATATCGCGACATGGACGCATCGACCAAAAACAAGATTCGCAAGATGGTCGATCTGCTGGGTGAGGATGAATGAAAGAGTTGTCCCCGGAACGGTGGGCGATCGACCTTTCCCTTCTGCTGAATGCGGTCAAGGGCACAAATCGATTTCCTGTCGATATTACCGAGCTCGCGCTGGAATATTCCAGGACGCGATTTCCGGATGATCCGATCCTGCGCGTCGCCGGCGACGACCTGCCGGGGTTCGACGGCGCCTTGATGAAGGCGCGCGGGGGGAAGCCCGGCTGGGGCATTTTCTACAACAGTGCCTTCAAATCGAAAGGGCGGATCAATTTCACGCTCGCGCATGAGCTCGGACATTATCTTCTACATCGGAAGGCCCACCCGGAGGGCTTCCATTGCAGCTCGAACGACGTGGTCCGGTGGGATTCGCAGTACGGCCAGATCGAGCATCAGGCGAACGTGTTCGCCGCGAGCATCCTGATGCCGCTCGACGACTATCGACGACAAATCCCGCAGCATCAGCGGGTGGACCTCGAAATGATCTCAGCCTGCGCCGAACGCTACCGCGTTTCACTGATTGCGGCGGCTCTCCGGTGGCTCGGCTACACGACGCGGCGGGCCATCCTTGTGTGTTCGCGCGACGGCTATATATTGTGGGCGAAGCCGAGCAAGAGTGCTCTCAAGTCCGGCATCTTCTTTCGCACCTCGAAGGGACCGATCGAAATACCGAGTCAGTCCCACGCGGCGAGGCCGGACATGCTGGTCGATGGCCGCTCTGGCGTGACGCATCCTGGCGGCGTGTGGTTTCGCGAACCCGTCCAGGAGATGACGATCTTTTCGGAGCAGTATGATTTTGTCATCAGCATGTTGACCCTTGAGGACCGAGACAGGTACGAGATCTGCGATGAACCTGTCGAGGACAGCTATGATTGGTTAATGAGCCGTGAGCGGTGACGGATTGGATCGCTTCAGCCCCATGGGTCAGATCGGCTGCTTCTGGGGCGCGAGACCTCGAGCGCTAGCGTGAATTCTGTATGCCCACCTGCTCAGGTGCGGATGTGCTGATTGTTTTCTGCGAGCTTTGCGCGCTCGGCAATGGATGCGCAACGTTCGATTAGGTCGTCGAAACGCTCAGCGTCTTCAAGCAATAGGCCGTCGTCGACCATGTGCGCGTAGTCGGCCGCGAGCGCGGTGCGAGCCTCTCCGTTTGGGACCAGTTGCAGATTGCCATGAACCGCGGCTTCATAGTCCACGGGTGTTCCGCCGGCCGTCTTCTCCGGGAAGAACATACGCTTGTGCCGCGCGACTGCTGAGGCGAGGTCTCGGTCGGAAATAGCCAGATCCGCGATGCCTGCATCATCGAGGCGTACCAGGTCATGCCAATGGCGCGCGAAGCGCTCCCCGCGGAGCCGTCCCTGGACGCAGAAGACATGGATCGCTGTGGCCTTCTCCCAAAAGGTCCGCTCGGCATGCATCACGCGCGGTGTCGCGGTCGGAAAAGTCACGCCCTCGATCAGCCCGTTTGCGTCGCAGGCGACGTCACGCAGGCTCGCCGGTTCGCCCGTCGACCTCGCGCCGAATTCCAGCATGACGCTGGGGGCGACGTAACCGGAGCCAGAAGAGGCGGCCTCGTAATCGATGAATAGCTTGTCGCCATCTGCCCGTGTCGAGGCCGATAGCCCTTGCGCTGCAATGGCGTCCTGGATCAAGGGCTGCGTCGTCTCGACGACCCATTTCGGCAATCGATCCCGGACAACTTTCGACCAGCGCTTTTCCTCGCTGCGCGTGGTTGGCAGGGCTTCGGCGCGTTCTCCCACCAGATCAGGTGCGATTGCCCGTATGTCATATGTCAGATCGACATCTTCAGAGAAGCGCTGGATCACCCCATAGGCTTTGGAAAGGGATGTTCCGCCCTTGAAAACGAGGTGTTCACCAAGCTCGGAACTGAAGAGGGTCTGAAGGGCCCAGACAACCCAGACGTCCTTTTCGAGCAGGTGCGCGGGCCGCCCGGAGCGATCTGCAGCTACGGCCAGGGCTTCCTTGCGTTCTCCAGGCGGCAAAGACAGGAAGGGTTCAGACATGCGCCGCCTTTCCGACACTGCGTGCAAGCCAGGTCGGGAACTGCGGTGCTGCGGTTACCAATTCGTCAAAGGCCGCTGCGGGCAGTTTCTGCTTCAGCGATCTAAGAGCTGTCTCTGCCTGTTCCGGCCCGAGCCAGGCCAGGGCGCGAACAGCACTGCCAGCCGGCCTCTTCCCGAGGGCGAGTTGCCATCGGGGGGCGTGGCGCAGTTCCACGAGTTGTTTGCCCAATGAGAGCGTGCGGCTGCGACCCGAGGTCAGGTACACGGAGCGAACAGGCACTTGCGTGGTCAGGCCGAGTGCATTCGCTTCGGCGGCGCCGGTTGGAACGATGACTTCGCCACGTTGCGCCGCGAGGGCCTCGACGGCCTGTTCCACGGACGGAGCGCGCGTTCCAAACCGGCTTTTGATCGGTCGCAGGTAAACGCCGCGCCCGGCACGGATCAACTGGCCGCGCTCGGCAAGGCGCGACAAGGCCTGATCCACACCGGCACGGCTGCCGAGGTGCAGCAGGCCCTTTGCGGCAAGTGGCGCTCCTTCCGGAAGCCCTTCTGCATGGGTCAATATCTGTTCGGCAAGGTGCTGCATGATCGTTCTCCTGTCAGAAATATACGCAGTTTTCTGACAGAATTCAATCCGTGCTGTTGAACGAGATGAAGAGGGTGGTGGCTTCGTGCCGTGGGTAGCAGGCAGGCCTTCGGCGATTTTCAGATGGGAACACGCTTACCGAAGGCCCTGCAGTTGCAGGCATTCCTTGACGGCTGCAGCCCGCCTCTTGTCCAGGTACTCGGCCAGATCATCGATATGGACGCCTTTGGCGCATTTCTGCGACGCTTCCATGCGGACGAGAGGAAGGGCGATGGAACCAGCCGAGACTTTGCGGATGAACTTGTCGGTACTCAGGCCGAAAAAATCCCTGGCGACATCCTCCGCAGGAATGATCGGTCGCCCGGAATACATCGCTATCAAGAGAAACGCCGTGTTCATGATCCCGGAGTGAAGCATGATGGCATAGTTGGGAGAAGGGCGCGCAGCGGGTTGGCGGGGAAGCGGATAGCATGGAGCGCAAATCGGACGGGTACGTTGGGTCGGAGAGACTCTCCGAAGCGTGTGAAAGGGGTAGGGAGCCCATGCTTGGGTAAGTCGGGCGGGAGCCTCGACGCCAAGCAACGCTTCTGGAGAGGCCGCAAGACCAGTGCACCTTTTGCGGTGCAGACATCCCGGGATCCCGCTGGGGGCGCTGCCACACTGGTGATGCCGGCGGGAGGAGGGTCATCCAGGCCCGCAGCACCGCCTTGAGGGCCGAGCCCTCCGCGCTTACCGACCAGAAGGCTTTGTCCTGGGCTGATGCAGGCGTCGGCTGGTGTTCTTGCGGAAGGTGTTGCGCAGATCCTTGTTGATCAGGTCGATGTCGAACCAGTCCGGATCGAAATGCCCGCCGGCCCAGCGAAGGTTGGAGCTGTGGTCCTCGTGGTTCGGATCGCGGATGGTCTCGAGGAAATCGGCATAGGACCAGGGGCCGCCGACATCCTCGGGCGGCCGGGCACGGGCACCTTCGGTGCATTCTGCGTGGCGGGGCAGGGGATCGAGGGACAGCCATTCCTCGATCCGGATCACATGGGTCCAGTCATCGCCAAAGTCGTAGAGGTAAGTGAAGGTCAGATCCTGGCCGGTGAAATCCGCCAGCCTGACCCCGGTGTAGTCGAAGGTCTGCGGCCCGCCGAAGCCAACCTCAAGCTGATCGGGGTCGCCATAGCGCAGCCCGCCGATCCGGAACTCATGCAGATGGCTGTCGGTCCAGCTGAACGCGGCCTGCAGCACCAGATGCAGCCTGTCGAGCGTCCAGTCCGACGGCACGACAAGTCGCCGCCAGATCGGCGGGTCAATCTCCGCCAGAGAGACATGCAGGCGGACGGTATTCGCGGGCTGGTACAAGGCAGGTCTCCCCGATCAGATCGCAAAATCCTCGAGCGATTTTCCAGCAGCCAGCGCCTCGGCGATCCATGCCGGTTTGCGCCCACGGCCGGACCAGGTGATTTCGGCGTTTTCCGGATGGCGGTACTTGGGCACAGACGCCGCGCGTTTCCGGGTGGGAGCGGCTTCCGCAAGTTCGTCTAAACTGAAACCGAGTTCGCGGGCCAAGTCGTCAACCTTGGCGCGGGCCTTGGCCTTGCGACGGTCCTCGAAACTCGCGATGGCCTTCGCAACATTCTTTTGCAACTGCTTCAGCTCGGGAAGCGACAAGGCGTTAAGATCGATATCCGTCATTTGGTCCTCATTTGTTGCCCGGTGGATTTGAGCCCGAGCCTTGGGGAAGAAAGGCGTCTGGCGCTGGAAAGCAGGTACCGCGATTGCGTGTCAGATAAGCGCAGATATCCTGGGGATTACAACACGTCGGGGATTGGGGCTCGCGAGTGTTGGCTTTTGCCTTTTTCACGCCTGGCTCGGCTGAATGCGAGGATTGTCTGGGGGAAAGCCTTCCCCCTGGTCGGCACTGGCGTTACCGACATACCCCCATCAGCGGGGAGACCCCGCAACGCCCCCTGAGAGGTAAAGTGCGGGCGGGTTTTCCGTGACGGGTTGAGGGCTGGAAGAGGGTCTTCCGGCGCCCGTCGCGGAGATCATCCCGATGGCCAGAGAGCATCGCGCGGCCCGCAAGGGCGGAACGCGCACCAACCTTTACGACGACATCACCGACAAGATCATCGCAGAGCTGGAGGAGGGGCGGCTGCCCTGGGTCCAGCCTTGGGGAACGGCGGCGGCGAAGGCGCCGCTCGCCATGCCGCGGAACGCGGCGACCGCCCGGCAGTATTCCGGGATCAATGTCCTGATCCTCTGGGGTGCTGTCATCCAGCACGGCTATCCGACCCAGCACTGGCTGACCTTCCGCCAGGCGCTGTCGCTCGGCGGCAATGTCCGCAAGGGCGAGCGCGGGACGACAGTCGTCTATGCCGACCGGTTCACGCCGGAGGACGAGAAACGGCGGGCGCAGGAAACTGGCGAAGAACCCGGCAGCATCCCTTTCCTCAAGCGCTTCACCGTGTTCAATGCCGCGCAATGCGAGGGGCTGCCTGATGACATCGCGGTCGAGGCGCCGCCACCGCCGCCCGGCATGATCGAACCGCGGGTCGAGGCATTGATTGAAGCGACCGGCATCGATTTCCGGATCGGCGGGAACCGTGCCTATTACGTTCCCGCGCTGGACTACGTGCAGGTGCCGCCGCCGCAGGCTTATTTCGAGCCGATCAATTGGCACCGGACTGCCCTGCACGAGATGGGGCACGCAACGGGCCATACCTCACGGTTGGGGCGGGACTTCTCGGGCGGTTTCGGTACGAAGAAATACGCCTTCGAGGAGCTGATCGCCGAGATTTCGAGCGCGTTCTGTTGCGCCTCGCTCGGGATCGTCCCGACTGTGCGCCACGCCGATTACATCGGCTCCTGGCTGGAGGTGATGCGCGAGGATTCCCGCGCGATCGTCCGCGCCGCCTCGCAGGCCAGCAAGGCGGCCGACTGGCTGCTGGCCCATCTGCCCGACGACAGCACCGATGTTGAGCGGCAGACCCCGACGGAAGGGAGGGCCGCGGCATGATCCTCCTGACCGACACACAGCGTGACCGTTTGCTGGCGAATGGCCGCGATCGCGATCAGGATCACATTCCGGTCGTGAAGTTCTTCAATCCCTTCAGCGCCGGTGTCTGGCTCGCGACTGAGCTCGACGAGGACTGCGACATCATGTTTGGCCTGGCCGATATTGGCTACCCCGAACTTGGCTCATGGAGCCTCAACGAACTGCGCTCCATTCGGCTGCCCTTCGGCATGGGTATCGAGCGGGATCTGCTGTTCACGGGGGATTTCCCGATCTCGGTCTGGGCCGAGGCCGCCCGCGAGGCCAGCAGCATTCGCGATGCTGAGCGGCTGCTTTATCGCTCGGGCCGTCTGCCAGGCGGGACACGTCCCGATGCGGAGCCCCGGCGTTCCTGAGATCCACGCTCTTCAGCTTCGGCGCCGCTCTCTTCGCTGGAAGAGGGCGGCGCTTCTCCTCGTGACGCGGTGAAAGTTCGGCGCCCGGCCGGCTGCCCGTCGGAGAACAGCACCATGACACGAAGCACGAGAACACCCGCCATCGAACCGCAGCCGCTCCAGTTCTCGGCCCAGGAGCAGGCCGTGGTCTATGAGGCCCGGCAGATCCTGCTGCGCCATCTCAACCAGAACCCTGTCCTGACATCCTGGCAGGCGGTCCTCGACTATTGCGCCTTGACCATACGGGGCGATGTGGAGCGCTTCCATGTCCTCTATCTCGACCGCAGGAACCGGCTGATCTCAGACGAGTGCCTCGCCACCGGCACCGTCGATCATGTCCCGGTCTATCCCCGGGAGGTGCTGCGGCGCTGCCTGGCGCTCAATGCCTCGGCGCTGATCATCGTTCACAATCATCCGGCCGGTGATACGGAGCCGTCGCCCGCCGACCTCGCGATGACGAAAGAAATCGGGAACGCCTGTGCGTCCCTTGGGGTGGTACTCCACGACCACATCATCACCGGGGCTGGCCGGGAGACCAGCCTGCGAGCCCGCGGCGACCTCTGATGGGTCTGCGCGTTCATCCGCGGCTCGGCCATGAGAGGGAAAGGAGGGTGGGGGTTTCGTGACGGGCTGGTTGCCGGAGAGAGAGGCTCCCCGGCGTCCGTCATGGAGACACTGACATGGCCACTTCCACTCAGAAGATCACCCTGTCGTCCTCGCGCGACATCCCCTTCAACAAGCTGGTGCTCAGCCAGTCCAACGTCCGGCGGGTAAAGGCCGGCATCTCGGTCGAGGAACTGGCCGAGTCCATTGCCCGCCGCGGGCTGATCCAGTCCCTGCATGTCCGGCCCGAGCTCGACGCCGAAGGGCAGGAAACCGGCCTCTTCGAAGTGCCGGCTGGCGGCCGCCGCTATCGTGCGCTGGAATTGCTGGTGAAGCAGAAGCGCCTCAACAAGACCGCGCCGGTGCCCTGCGTCGTCTCGGAGGCCGGAGACGATATCCTGATCGACGAGGTGTCGCTGGCCGAGAATATCGAGCGCGCGCCGCTGCATCCGCTCGATCAGTTTCGCGCCTTCCAGGTCCTTCGTGAGAAGGGCATGAGCGAGGAGGAAATCGCCGCCGCCTTTTTTGTCGACGCCAAAGCGGTGAAGCAGCGTCTGCGCCTGGTCTCGGTCTCGCCGGCGCTGCTCGAGACCTATGCCGAGGACGGCATGACGCTGGAACAGCTCATGGCCTTTACAATCTCCGACGACCATGCCCGGCAGGAACAGGTCTGGGAGGCGATCAAGGATGGCTGGCAGAAGGAGCCATACACCATTCGCCGTATGCTGACCGAGACCACGGTGCGCGCCTCCGACAAGCGAGCGCTCTTTGTCGGCATCGAGGCCTACGAGGCGGCGGGCGGCTATGTGCTGCGCGATCTCTTCCAGCAGGACGATGGCGGTTGGCTCCAGGAGCCGGTACTGCTCGACCGGCTGGCCGGCGAGAAGCTGAAGGCCGAGGCGGAGACCATCGCCGGCGAAGGCTGGAAGTGGATCGAGGTCGCGGTGGATTTCCCCTATGGTCATACCAGCGGCATGCGTCGCATGGCCGGCACCACGGTCGACCTGACCGACGAGGAACGCGCCGAGCGCGAAAAGCTCCGCGACGAGTTCGACGCGTTGGAGGCGCAATATGCCGAGGCCGACGAACTGCCCGACGAGGTGGACGCGCGGCTCGGCGAGATCGAGGAGGCGCTGGAAGCCTTCGAGACCCGACCGATGCGCTACGACGCCGATCAGATGGCCCGCGCCGGTGTCTTTGTCAGCATCTGCCATGACGGCCAGCTCGCCGTCGAGCGCGGCTATGTCCGTGCCGACGACGAGGCTGTGGAAGGTCAGGAAGGGGAGGGTGCCGATGGTTGTTCTCCCGAGGGCGGCGAGTCTGCTGGTATGCAGCGCGCTGTCATCACGGTGGGCGGTAGGGCGGCAGAACCCGAGGAGGAGGATGAGCTTGAGATCATCCGGCCTCTGCCCGATCGCCTCGTCAGCGAGCTGACCGCGCATCGCACGCTGGCGCTTCGCGATGCCGTGGCGGCGAACCCACATGTCGCGATGACGGCGCTGCTGCATCGGTTGGTCACCGATTGCTTTCTGCCGCATTCCACCAGGGGCTGCCTGGAGGCTCATGTCCGGGAGGTTCCTTTCCCGGCGCAAGCCGACGACCTCGGCGAAAGCGTCTCGGCGCGCGCCATCGCCGAGCGGCACGAACGCTGGGGTGATCATATCCCGGCGGACGATGCGGCGCTCTGGGACTGGCTGGCCGATCAGGACGACGACACCCGGATGGAGTTGCTCGCCCATTGCGTCAGTTTCGGCGTCAACGCCCTGCACGAGAAGCCCAACCCCTATGGCGGTATGGGCGTCAGCCAGCACGGGCTCGACGTGCGCCTGTCCCAGGCCGACCGGCTGGCGCGGGCAACGGGCCTCGACATGGTGGCCGTGGGTTGGCGGCCGACCGTCGGCAACTATCTCGGTCGCGTGACCAAGCCGCGGATCATCGAGGCGGTGCGTGAAGGCGCCGGCGACCGTGCGGCGCAACTCATCGACCATCTGAAGAAAGGGGATATGGCGAAGGAGGCCGAGCGCCTGCTGGCCGAAACCGGCTGGCTGCCGGAGCCTCTGCGCATGGTGGACCGCGATGCCGATATCGCGGTGGATGCCGATGTCGACACCGAGGCGGACGATCTGCCTGAGTTCCTTGCCGGCGACGGCGAGGATGAAGACGCCACGGAAGACGAGGAGCAGTCGGTGGTCGCTGCCGAATGATCCTCAGACGGAGCGGCGTCCGCTGCCCCGTCTCATCCGTTCCGTTTCCGCAACTCGCCCGGTCCTCGTGACCGGGCTTTTCCTTTGGAGAAATCCGATGTCCGCACCTATCGATATTGACCAGATCTTCCGCGAGGACAGCGCCAACCCGCCTTCGGAGCGCACGCTGCCCTGGGAGGAAACCCGCGACGGTATCACGGTGGTGGTGGAGCCGAAGCCGCATTGGGCGGAGGATATGCGCGCCTTCCGTCTCGAAGCCCGCGCATATTGCCGCTACGCCGATTGGACCGCGAACGGCGGTCATGCCTGGTTCTACGGTCATATCGACACCAGCGGCAACGACGTGATGATGAAAGCGCGCGCGATGATTGCCCGCGAGATCGCCGATGGGCTCTGAGACTGAAGGCCCGTCCTCGTCTGACGATAGCCGCCACGGTCGTCCTGTCATCGGCCTGTATGGCTCCGGTTCCAGCTGCACGACGGTGCCGCTCATCATGTTCGACATCGGTTTCCGCCCCCGTCCTCGAACACATTCCTGATGCCAGCATGGCGGCAAAGCTGGCCGGGCGAAGCATCTGCAAGGGGGTATCCGGCGCCTGTCGGATGCAAGACACCACCCCGCTTCCATTCGCGAACCTTGGTCCGATCCGTCACTTTGACATTCAACCCCGGAGGGGTCGGCTTACGCGCGCGTGCCGCCCTCGGGGATTCGGAGCTAGTCCGAACGCCCGAGGGTGAGTGCAGATCCGGTCAGACACGTCGGGCGCCTGTCGCGCGGGGGATGGTCCCCCGCCTCCAGAGACAGGAGCCAATCCCGATGTCCTATGCAGATGCCACCGCCTTCGCCGCCAGCCTCGCCACCACGCTGATGGTCGTAATCGTCGTGTTCCAGGCCGGGGACGGAACCCACGGCGTCATGCCCGCCGACGAGTTCGACGGCGATGAGGACATGGTGAAGCTGGAACTGGATCCATGGGCCTGAGGCGCGACAGCGCCTCATCCCAAACGGCCCGAGCACGGAGACCCGCGCTTCGGGCCTTCTGTGCTCACGATGGTCCCCCATCGTCGGCAGCGGAACCGGGAACAAGCCCGGTCGGAGAGGAAGAGTGCGGGCCTTTCGGCCGTGACGGGTTGAGGGCCGGAGAGAGAGGCTCACCGGCGCCCGTCATGGAGTGATCCTGATGACCTTTGCCCGTTCCGAAACCTTCCGCCCCATCGGCCAGATTCTGGCGGCCGATGTTCTGCCCGCGCTTTATCGGTCGCAAAAGCTGCCGCTGCCCATCTCTTGCCTCGGTGTGGCCAGCTATGACGCCAGTGACGCGGCGAACAGCTTCGACCGTGTGATCCCGCTTGGCGAATGCCCGTCACCGGAAGATGCCATTCAGGCCGCGGCCTTGCGCCTATCGTGCGGTGATATTTGCACGGGGCCGAATAGCTTTCCGGATTTCCAGCCGCGCATCATGCTCATTCAGGACCGCGATCAGCGCCTGGTCCTAGGCGGCGAAATCCGCGCCGGCATTATCCTCTGGCAGCAGCCGGTCACATCCGATGCCGAGGCACGCAGGATTGTGACCGAGGCCAGTCGCCTGCGCGGTATGGCGTTCCGGGCCTTGGATCCTGGGGACGCGAGACGGCTGCGTTACCGCGCCGCTGCGCTGGAGGCACGGTTGGTTGATCCCTTTTGGCGCGAGATCGCAGCCGATCTGCTCCGCCTGCCACAGGCCGCCTGAGCTTCACCCTTTCCATCCCATCCGGCTCGGTTTCACGCCGGGCCATGTCATGCCCGGAGACCATCATGGCCGACTATTTCACGCACTTTTCTTGCCTGCTTGACGTGGGCACACCCGAAAACGCTGCCCGCGCGCTCGATCTCTACAACGCACTTGCGGATGACAATGCCGCCGAAGATCCGCCTTCGGACGGCTTCCTGCTCTCCATCCAGCCAGAACATGGTGGCACTCAGCTCTGGATGCGTGATGACGTCACCGGCGATCCCGAGCATGTCATCCAGTTCGTCAAACGCTGCGCCAGGGAGTTCGGGCTGACGGGTCTATGGGGCCTTCAATACGCAAACAGTTGTTCTCGGCCGAGAATCGACGGTTTCGGCGGCGGCGCGCATGTCCTCAATCTCGCTACCGGCGAAACGCCGGACTGGATCTATACCGATGGCTGGCTTTCCTCCGTTCTCGAAGGGAGAGATCCCTATGCCTGAGGTTATCGAAACCACCGTCTATCGCTTGGGCGAATTGTCCGATGCGGTGAAAGACAAGGCCCGCGCTTGGTATCGTGAGGGCGGCTTCGACTATGACTGGTACGATGCGGTCTATGAGGATTTCCAGCGCATCGCGGAAATCCTCGGGTTGAACCTCAAGACCCGAACCGTCCGGTTAATGGGCGGCGGCACACGGCAGGAACCCTGCATCTGGTTTCGAGGCTTCTGGAGCCAGGGGGATGGCGCGTGCTTCGAAACCTTCTATGCCTACCGCAAGGACGCCTCGCGCCGGATCAGGGAATACGCGCCGCAGGACACCGAGCTGCACCGCATCGCCGATGCCCTGCAGGCGGTCCAGCGGCGTAATTTCTACCAGCTTCGCGCCGAGGCCAGCCATCGTGGCCATTATTATCACGAATACTGCATGTCGATCTCGGTCGAGCGTGACAGCCCGAGCTGGCAGGACATGACCGCCGATGCCGAGGACACCGTGAGCGAGGCGCTGCGCGATCTCGCCCGCTGGCTCTACCGCCAACTCGAGTGCGAATACGACTATTTGTCCTCGGATGAAGTCGTCGATGAGACCATCATCGCCAACGACTACACCTTCACCGACGCCGGACGCCGCTTCGGCTGATCTCGACAAACGCTCCACCATCCGGTCGGGGCGCTTTTTTATATCACCGTTTCCAGAGTCAGAGAGGGACCGGGACGGGTTGAGCCCCGGCGGTTGAGAGAGAGCGCCGTCCGGGTCTGCCCGTTCCCGCTCTCCGAGGATCCCCGACATGAACATCTCGTCCCCCGTGACCGATCCGGTCACGCCGCTGGCGGCCGCGCCCGCGATCCTGGTTGCCGCCAATCTGCTTCTTCCTCCTCTCGAACGCGGTCAAAGCGTCAATACGGCTGTCCTCCGCAGCGCCATGGAAGCCGCTTTCGGCGCGTCCGACACCACCGGCGCCTGGGACTGGAGGCTCGCCTATGAAGCCTGCGAAGGCGCCACGGTTCTCTTCCTGTGCAAATACGGAAAGGCTCTTTTCCGCAAAGCCGACTCTCCGGTTTCCCGGCTCGCGCTGCTGGAGAAGATCGCGGGGTTGCTGCCCACGCAGACCCGCCGCTCCGAGGAAAGCCAGAGCTTCCAGCAGTTCAGCACGCCTCTGCCTCTCGGCCTTGCCGCGTTGGCGGCGGCAGGGGTCACGCCGGACGATGTGGTGCTGGAGCCTTCGGCCGGCACCGGCCTGATGGCGGTCCTGGCCCAGGCCGCCGGCGGTTCGCTGATCCTCAACGAACTCGCCGAGACCCGCGCGGATCTTCTCTCGTCCCTCTTTCCGGCCTTTCCCGTCACCCGGTTCGACGCCGCCCAGATCGACGACTATCTGACCACTGACGCCATGCCGTCTGTAGTTCTGATGAACCCACCTTTCTCGGTCATGGCCAATGTCGAGGGACGGATGGCAGATGCTGCGTATCGTCATGTCGCCTCGGCGTTGGCCCGGCTCGCCCCCGGTGGACGACTGGTCACGATCACCGGGGCAAACTTCAGACCGGAGGCACCGACCTGGCGCGATGCCTTCATGCGCCTGCAGGACCGCGGCCGCGTGGTCTTCACCGCGGCCATCGATGGCGCGGTATTTTCCAGGCACGGCACCAGCATCGACACGCGGTTGACCGTCATCGACAAGTTGCCCGCCGACGATCCGTCAGTCTTCCCGGCCTCGGCAGGAACCGCACCCGACGTTGTCACGCTGCTCGGCTGGATCGAAAGCCAGCTTCCGCTGCGCTTGCCGGTCTCGCTGCCGAAGCTCGCATCTCCCATGCCGGCGGCTGCCCCGAAGACCGTGCGCGGTTATCTTGCCCGCGCGGCCTCTTCTCGGCCGGCTGTTGCTCCTGCTTTCGATCCCGAGGGTGTGGAACTGACCTACGAGACCGTTGACTGGGCGCCGTCCGAGGGCGCGCGGCTGTCCGACGCGATCTATGAGGAATATGCGCTGCAATCGCTGCGCATTCCCGGCGCCGAGCCGCATCCGACCAAGCTCGTGCAGTCCGCCGCCATGGCCTCGGTTGCGCCGCCGCAACCCTCTTACCGGCCGATGTTGCCCGCCGACATCCGCACCCGTCTGTCCGACGCGCAGTTGGAGACGGTGATCTATGCCGGGGACGCCCATGCCGATCATCTCGCCGGCGCCTGGACCGTGGACGAGCATTTCGACAACGTGAGCGCCGCTGCCGAAGGCGCCGCCGATGCTGTCCGCTTTCGCCGGGGCTTTATGCTCGGAGACGGCACCGGCGCCGGCAAGGGCCGTCAGTCGGCCGGGATCATCCTCGACAACTGGCTGCGGGGACGCCGCAAGGCGGTCTGGATCTCCAAATCCGACAAGCTGATCGAGGATGCGCAACGCGACTGGTCGGCGCTCGGCATGGAGAGGCTGCTGGTCACACCGCTTTCGCGTTTCCCGCAGGGCAAGCCGATCACGCTCTCGGAAGGCATCCTTTTTACCACCTATGCCACGCTACGCTCCGATGACCGCGGCGAGAAGGTTTCGCGCGTCAAGCAGATCGTCGAATGGTTGGGCAGGAATTTCGATGGGGTCATCATCTTCGACGAGAGCCATGCCATGCAGAATGCCGGTGGCGGCAAGGGAGACCGTGGCGATATCGCCGCCTCGCAGCAGGGACGCGCAGGCCTGCGGCTCCAGCACGCGCTGCCCGATGCCCGCGTGGTCTATGTCTCGGCGACAGGAGCCACGACCGTTCACAATCTGGCCTATGCCCAGCGGCTCGGTCTCTGGGGCGGCGAGGATTTTCCGTTCCAGACCCGCGCCGAGTTCGTCGAGGCGATCGAGGCCGGCGGCGTGGCGGCGATGGAGGTGCTCGCCCGCGACCTGCGCTCTCTCGGCCTCTATACCGCGCGCTCGCTCTCCTATGACGGCGTGGAATACGAACTGGTCGAGCACAAGCTCACCGACGAGCAGCGCCGCATCTATGATGCTTACGCGGCCGCATTCGCCGTGATCCATGGAAACCTGGACGCGGCGATGGAGGCGGCAAACATCACCGGCAGTCCAGAATCTGGGGGAGCCACGCTGAACCGGCAGGCCAAGTCGGCGGCACGTTCGGCCTTTGAAAGCACCAAGCAGCGCTTCTTCGGCCACCTGCTGACCTCGATGAAAACCCCGACCCTGATCCGCTCGATCGACGCCGATCTGGTGGCGGGCCATGCCGCCGTCGTCCAGATCGTCTCGACCGGCGAGGCGCTGATGGAACGGCGGCTGGCCGAAATCCCGACCGACGAATGGAACGATATTTCCGTCGACGTCACGCCGAGGGAATATGTCGGCTCGTACTTGCAGCACTCCTTCCCGGTGCAGCTCTACGAACCCTTTACCGACGGCGAGGGTAATCTCTCTTCGCGACCGGTGTTCCGGGACGGTCAGCCGGTCGAGAGCCGCGAAGCTGTGGCCCGGCGCGATGAGATGCTGGAGCAGCTGGGTTCGCTTCCGCCTGTCCCGGGCGCGCTCGACCAGATCGTTCAGCGCTTCGGCACGGATATGGTGGCGGAGGTCACAGGACGTTCGCGCCGGATCGTGCGCAAAGGCGACGGTGCGTCCGCATGTCTTGCAGTCGAGAACCGTCCGCCTTCTACCAACCTCTCAGAGACCTCGGCCTTCATGGATGACCAGAAGCGCATCCTGGTCTTCTCGGACGCCGGTGGCACCGGCCGCAGTTATCACGCGGACCTCTCGGTGCGGAACCAGCGGCTGCGGGTGCATTACCTGCTGGAACCGGGCTGGAAGGCCGATGCCGCCATTCAGGGGCTGGGCCGCACCAATCGTACCAATCAGGCGCAGCCACCGCTGTTCCGGCCGATCGCCACGGATGCGAAGGCCGAGAAGCGTTTCCTCAGCACCATCGCTCGCCGCCTCGACACGCTCGGCGCGATCACCCGCGGCCAGCGCCAGACCGGCGGTCAGGGCCTGTTCCGGCCCGAGGACAATCTGGAATCCGCCTATGCCCGCGATGCGTTGCGTCAGCTTTACCTGTTGATCGTTCGCGGCAAGGTCGAGGACTGCTCGCTCGAACGCTTTGAATCCGCCACCGGTCTCAAACTGATGGACACGAACGGCATCAAGGACGAGTTGCCGCCGATCACCACTTTTCTCAACCGCCTTCTGGCTCTGACCATCGAGATGCAGGGCATCCTGTTCTCGGCTTTCGAGCAATTGCTGGAAGCCCGGATCGACGGAGCGATTGTCTCCGGCACCTATGACATGGGGCTGGAGACGCTGAAGGCGGAAAGCTTCGTCGTCACCGACCGGCAGGTGATCCATACCCATCCGGGCACCGGCGCGGAAACCCGGCTCCTGACCCTGACCGAACGCAAGCGCAACCAGCCGGTGACGCTGGATGCAGCTCTGGCGGAACTGGATGATCCACGGGCGAAGCTGCTCGTCAACGAGCGGTCCGGTCGTGCAGCCGTGCAGATCCCCACCACCAGCGTCATGCTGGACGATGGCGAGATCGAGCGCCGCGTCCGGCTGATCCGGCCGATGGAAGCGATGAACGTGCCCGTGCGGGCGATGGGCGAGACCCACTGGGTCGAGGCCGAGCGCGCTGCCTTCGCCTCGGCATGGCAGGCCGAGTTGTACGAAGTGCCGGAGTTCACCGACAGCATCCTGCATATGGTGACCGGACTCCTGCTGCCGATCTGGAAACGCCTGCCGCAAGACTCCTCCCGCGTCTATCGACTCCAGACCGATGAGGGCGAGCGCATCATCGGTCGCCGTGTCTCCCCGGCGTGGGCGATGAATGCCGCCACCAGCGGGGTCGCGACCAGCATCACCCCGGACGAGGCCTATGCCGCACTGATCGAGGGCCGGACGATCTTCGATCTGGCCGAAGGGCTGCAATTGCGCCGCGCGCGCGTCATGGGCGCGAACCGGATCGAACTCACCGGCTTCACCGATACCATGCGCGAGCGCCTGCGGGCCTATGGTCTATTCAGCGAGATCATCTCGTGGAAACTCCGCTTCTTCGTGCCGGTGGGCGCATCGGGGCCGGAGATCATCGGCAAACTGCTCGACCGCTTCCCGGTCGAGCGCATTTCCGAGCGGGAGGCCGCGTGATGGCACGTCTCAACGCTTCCGAACTGGCGCAGCGTCTCGGCCGAGAGGCCGAGGCGGTGTGCCGCCACTATCTCTCGAATGGGCGCAGACAGGGCAATTACTGGCAGGTCGGCGATGTGCAGAACACGCCCGGCCGCTCCATGTTCATCCGTCTGACCGGGCCGGAATCGGGCAAGGGCGCGGCCGGCAAATGGACCGATGCGCAGAGCGGGGAACATGGCGATCTGCTCGACGTGATCGGCGAAAGCCTTGGCCTCATCGATTTCGCCGACATCGCCGAGGAAGCCCGCCGCTTCCTCAGTCTGCCGCATCCCGAACCGGAGTCATGGTCCCGCAAGTTCCGAACACCGCCAGCACCATCCGGATCGTCCGAAGCGGCGCGTCGCCTCTGGCGCATGACGCGGCCATTGATCGGCAGTCTCGCGCAGACGTATTTACGCGGACGCGGCATTACGGATTTACGCGGAACCGCAAATCTGCGTTTCCATCCGAGCTGCTACTGGCGACCCGAGGGCGATGGGCCGACAGAGGCATGGCCCGCCATGATTGCCGCGGTGACCGACCTCGATGGCAAGATCACCGGCGCGCATCGCACCTGGCTCACCCGCGACGGCGTCGGCAAGGCGCCGCTCGATCCGCCGAGGAAAGCGATGGGCGATCTGCTCGGACACGCCGTCCGGTTTGACGAGCCGCAGGATGTGCTCGCCGCAGGCGAAGGCATCGAGACCATCCTGTCGCTCCGGCTGGCTTTGCCCACGATGCCGATGGTCTCGGCACTTTCCGCCGGGCATCTCGCCGCCATCCTGTTCCCGCCGCATCTGCGCAGGCTCTATATCGTCCGCGACAACGATCCGGCAGGCGACGGCGCGCGCGATGGCCTGGTGGTCCGTGCGCACGAGGCCGGGATCGAGGCGATCACGCTCTCGCCCATGCTGGGGGATTTCAACGACGATCTCGTCAGCCTCGGACTGGAGGCGCTTCGGGCCGGGATGCGGGTGCAGATCGCGCCCGAGGACGTCGGCCGCTTCATGGCCCTGACGCCATAGCCGGCACGGGGCCGGGATCGGGAAGCTCTGATCCAGTCATGCGCGGAGGGCTACATCCTGTCATCGGCAGGAGGACCGCGCCTTGGCCTTCTGAGAGGGCGAGCGGCCCACAAACGCTCCGGCCCGGCAATGGCGGCGCCCGACTGATTTCCGTCGGCGGCCCGCCACCCCACGCGACAGGTCGCGCGGGGACCCCGTCTCCCCCGCCTTTACAGCGCGAAGCAAATCAGCCGGGCTTTGCCATCAAGGCCCTCGCAGAAGGCTCGGGCTGCCAGACCGGAACGCCCGTGGGCTTGTCGTCGCCATGAAGGCCGCGACGGTCGCGGTCCAGCCGAAGGACGCATCCCATGGACGCTCATGACGAATTCGAACCCGATCACAGCACGTCTCCCACCGGCCATGTCATCGAAGAGCTCGAACTCTATGGCTACCGTCCCGCCGAGGGCGAGGCCGACCCCCGGATCACGCCCGAGGACAACGCCATCCAGGGCGCGGTTGCCGACATCTTCGATGCCCTGATCTCCACCATGGCCGACACCAGCCTCGATTTCGACCTAGACGAGATCATGTGGTCCACCGTCAACACCTTCCACCGCGCCGTCGAGCGGATCGAACGCAAACTCGACGATAACGAGCAGGCTCAGAAGCGCCTTCAGCGCGAACAGGACGGAAGCGAGGTGAAATCCGTCCAGTTGGAGACCCTGATCGGCATCGGACAAAACCTGATCGAGCGCCGCGACAGCATGGAGACCTTCCGCGACACTGCCGCCGACCTCTTCCTGCGCACCACCGGCACGCCTTGGTCGCCGCGCTCCGGCTCGCGGGTCAACCATCGCCAGATGACCTCGGCCATGATCGACAGCCGAGATTTTCTCGCCGCAAAACGCTGGGCTGACAATGAAGTGCTATTGCCCGCCGGGCCGAAGATCGCCTTCTCGGGCGGCGACACCACCGATCACCGGCTGATCTGGGACAGGCTCGATCAGGTTCATGCCAAACACCCCGACATGGTGCTCCTGCACGGAGGTTCGCCGAAAGGGGCGGAACGCATCGCGGCCACTTGGGCCGACAACCGCAAGGTCGCGCAGGTCGCCTTCAAGCCGGACTGGATGAAACACGCCAAGGCCGCGCCCTTCAAGCGCAACGACCGGATGCTCGACACGATGCCGATCGGGGTCATCATCTTCCCCGGCACCGGCATTCAGGAAAACCTCGCCGACAAGGCCCGCAAGATGGGCATCCCGGTCTACCGCCTGGCGAAGGGCAGCGCGTGAGCGCTGCCAGCAATCCGTCGACACCATGCCCGGCAGAACTCTCGCCATGCCGGGCAGTTTCATGCTATGTTCGCCTTGCGCCATGGTGGTGGTGGAAGGCGCGACCGTTCCACGTCAAACGGGAGACTCCACCATGATCGTTCTCGGAATCCTTGCATCTTTCGCGGCCATTGCGGGCCTGTGCTGGTTGGTGTTTAACCTCGCGGTCTTCGCCCTGCCGTTCCTCGTCGGACTCCATGCCGGTATTTGGGCCTATTGCACCGGTGCAGGCTGGCTCGGAGCAATCCTCGTCGGTGGCTTTGCCGCCGGCCTGACTCTGGCCATCGGCCAGGCGCTGATCATGCTCGTCCGGCCGCTCTGGGCGCGCTTTGTCATCACCCTGATCTTCGTGGTACCGGCGATGCTCGCCGGCTTCCACGCCACCATAGGGATCACCAGGGCCATGATGCCCTCGGAGACCTGGCAGATGATCTTCGCTGTCATCGGCGCTGGCGCTGTAGGCGTTTCCGCCTTTCTCCGCATTGCCGGTTCGGCTGCCGAGCCTTCGGACAGCTCTCCCGTAGGCGCCTGACACTTCCGACGATCCGATGAGGCGGGTCCGGTGCGGCGCTGGACTGCCGACCTGATCGTCAGGATGCCGGAATGGGGCTATGTGCGGATCGGCATGAGGCTCGCGTCGCGGCCCGTGGCCGTGCGGTGGAGGGGGCGGAACGTTTGAGCGGCAAACCGCACCTGTGATCGGGCGGGACACGCCGGCCGAGGCGCATGGAGAACGGCGCGCATGGCCTGTCGCGGGTGAGCGAACCCGCCGGTGAATAGCCGGTCAGGCTGACGGGCATCTGCGGCCGCCATCGTCTCCGTTCCTTGCCCGTCCCATGTCCGCTCCATACGGCCCCTTCAATGGCCTGATCTGGCCGAAGACCGGCAACGCCTCGACCGGCTTGGCGCAACAGCGCCGCCATAACTTTCTTCCCCTGGGCTGCGCCCATTCCGCGCGGAACAAGAAAGTTCTGCCTTTGCTGTCCAGCCCCCGGCAGGCCGGGGGTGCACCGCCGGTCGTCTCCAGCCTGTCGATCGCCATCGGGCCCCAATGGTGTGGACCCGGAAACGGAAAACGGAGACTCAAAATGGCTACCATCGGCACCTTCAAGAAGACCGGCTCGAACGAATTCACCGGCGAAATCGTCACCCTCAGCGTCCAGGCCAAGGGCGTGCGCATCGTTCCCGACACCCGCGCCACCGGCGAGAACGCCCCCAGCCACCGGGTCCTGGTGGGCCGCGCCGAGATAGGCGCCGCCTGGTCCAAGCGCTCGGGCGAGGGCCGCGACTATCTGGGCCTCAAGCTCGACGATCCGAGCTTCACCGCCCCGATCTACGCTAACCTCTTCGACGACGAAGACGGCGAGAGCTACGCGCTGATCTGGTCCCGTCCCAACGGTCGCCGCAGCGAGTAACGGCGCCCTGGACCCCGGCCGAAAGGCCGGGGCCCGCCCGCCAAGCCGGGCAACCGAATCAGTTTTCCGGTTCGGCGGTGCCAAGACGAAAATGCGATAGAAACGCAGAAGAATTCCGGTAGAGATTCTCCCAAGGGCGACTATAATGGTCGTAGTTCTGGCCTGCGCGCCGGGCCGGATGGGAGGTGATCTGCATGATCACCGCCCGACAATCGCGGGCCGCGCGTGCGCTTCTTGGTTGGACACAGGAGCAGCTTGCGGATGAGGCCCGGGTATCTTTGACCGCGCTCAAGCGCCTTGAGTCCGAAAGCGGGCTCGAGGTCTACGAGACCACGCGCGATCAGGTTAGACGGGCTTTTGAAGCGAATGGCATTCTGCTCCTGAACTCCGACCAGGGGATTGGAGTGATGCATGTGCAGGCGAAGGCCGTCGCTAAGAGCTGACTATTCCGGCAGGTTTCGCCGTGAACGGAATTGCGCTATTGCCGTGCTCACAAAACTGTCAACTCGCTGTGCTAGGGTTCTGCAGCAAACGCCGTGGGGATGCGCGTGACGATCAACAGCTTGCAGGATGTACCTCCGCAGGGGGATGTGGTGACGGAGTATGACCGTCGTCACATGACGCAGTACATGCGTTTGCTCGATGCTGCAGGCGAGGGCGCGAGCTGGCAGGAGGCTGCGCAGATCATCCTGGGTCTCGATGCGCAGAAAGAGCCGGAGCGGGCGCGCCTGGCCCATGACGCCCATCTTGAACGCGCACACTGGCTGAGTTCCGAGGGCTATCGGCAATTGGCGGCGGGGCGAACCAGCTGAGAAGGTGATGCGTCCCACGCATCACCTGATGCCTTGCGGCGGACTTCCCAAGTGATTGAGCTCTCGGAATCCTTTCCTGAGATTAACCCAAGGGAGAAGCGATGCCATGCAACCCGACCGCTCGAATTGGCGTGACCAGGCGGCCTATGACTATCTCGATGATCTGGCCGCGCCGGAACTCGGCTGGGAATGCCTGCGCCGCAATCCCGAATATCAAGATGACTATGCAGAACTTGCAGGGGGACCACCTGAGAGGGCTGACCTGAGGGATCAGGTCGGCCGTCGATGGGGTCTGTGCTTTCCCGGTTCGCCCCGCTCTGAGCGCGACTGTCGCCGAGATATTCTGGCGCCCCGAAATCGATACCAGCGCCGTGATCCTCGCGGTCGCACCCGAAGCACTCGCCGGAGAGGCGGACGCCCCCGGCGGTGAGATAGGCGCCTCGAAGGGCAGGGCATCCCCCATTGGCAAGCACCTGCGCCACAGGCTGCCGGACAGAACATACCTGCATCTCGTCGCTCCCCTGAAACAACGCGGTCGGCTTGTGGCCACTGTTCCTCTCGGCCCTGAGGGGCTCGACCGCATGGAGGCGATCCAGCGGCTCCTGGCGGACCAGCACCGCCGTCGATCAATCCCCCGTGACACCCGTCTGACCGCGCAGCAGAAAGCGCGCCTGCGGCGTGTCCTCCAGGCCTCCGACGCCGCCTTCGACGGCGCGACCCAGAAGCAGATCGCTGAGGTCCTGTTCCGGACCGGTCATCTGGACCGCGATGAATGGCAGGTCTCCTCAGCCCGTTTTGCCGTCTCCAGTCTCCTTCGTGAGGGGCGTGACCTGATCGCCGGCGGCTATCGAAAGCTCCTGCGTCACCAGCGCCGCCTCTAGGTCGGCGATCCCTCGCCGCGGTGTGCGAATTTACCCCTGCCAACTCCCCACTGCATCTGACCGGACGCGGTTCGCCATCGTGGCCGTCATCAGCCGCTGTTTCGCGGCACTGGTCACACACAGCAGGGAGACGCCCGATGTCCGCCATCTCAACCGAACTTCCCCCGCGCTATCTGCGCACCAAGGAAGCCGCGCAGTTCCTCAGCCTGTCCGCTCGCACGCTGGAAAAGCACAGGACCTACGGCACCGGTCCCGCCTACCACAAGCTGGGCGGGCGTGTGGTCTATGCGATCGATGACCTGCAGGCCTGGGTCGGACGCGGCGCTGTCACCTCGACCTCCGACCCGCGCGGGCAGGTGCTGCCGGCGAAACGCCACACGCTCGCCAATCTCCAGCAGCCCGACCGCTTCGTTCGCTGACGTGGCGGCAATCCGTCATGACCGATGGACGCAAACCCCGCTCCGAGCGTGGACAGCTCGATCTGTTCCGCGCGCTGCCCGGTGACTTCGCCCCCAGAGATGCGCAGGACCTCATGGCCTATCCCTTCTTCTCCCTCGCCAAGTCGAAGCGCGTTGCGCCGATCGACTTCGCCGCGGGCAGCGTCAGCATCCGGGTCGAGGCGGTTCCCGATCACGGCATGGCCACGATCTGGGATGCCGATATCCTGATCTGGGCGGCGAGCCAGATCGTCGAGGCGCGTGACGCGGGCTTGCGCACCTCCCGGCTGATGGCTGCCACCCCATATGAGATCCTCACCTATGTCGGCCGCGGAACCAGTTCGCGGGATTACCAGCGCCTGAAGGCGGCGCTGGATCGTCTGCAGTCGACGACGATCTCCACCTCGATCCGCCAGCCGGCGGAAGGACGCCGCCACCGCTTCTCCTGGATCAACGAATGGCAGGAGCGCAGCGACAGGGACGGGCGCCCGGACGGCATCGAGCTGATTGTGCCCGACTGGTTCTACCAGGCGGTGCTCGACAATGCGCTGATCCTCACCATCGACCGCGCGTATTTCGACCTGACCGGCGGGCTCGACCGTTGGCTCTATCGCCTCGTGCGCAAGCACGGTGGCCGGCAGCGGGATGGCTGGCGTTTCGACTTCCATCATCTTCACAAGAAGTCCGGGGCATTGTCGCCCTTCAAGCGGTTTGCCTTCGAGCTTCGCGACATCATCCGGCGGCAGCCGCTGCCGGGCTACACACTCTTTCTCGAAACTGAAGTTGGTGGCCGCAAGCTGCTGGCCTTCGAGCCCGCGCCGGGCTGTGGAAAACCTGTGAATGCGCTCGTGCTATCGGGAACCCGGACTATCGTGCCATCAGGAACCGGGGTCTCGTGCTATCAGGAACCCAAACAGGGTGTAACGCACGGAAGCAAAAGCGGAAATCGCTCCCTTAACTTAGAGTCTAACAAAGACTCTAACTTTGAAGAGCGCGCAGATGGTGTGGAGAACATCATCCGCAGCGCAGCCGGGAGCCTTCGAAAGGCTGAGAAACCGGACGCATCGAGCATGCCTGGCGCTGCCGGATCGCTCACGGACAGCCCCGCCTCCTACACAGTCAGTTGCCCAGACTTGGCACGCTTTCCACTCGATCTACCGGGAGATCGGTGATGAGCGTCATTCTGAGACCCGGCAAATCATCGGCGACTGAGGCTTCCTCTTTCAGCTTCGGCGACATGACCCGCGTCGAATTGATCTGGCTGGAGCAGCAGACCGAGTTCTGGATCCGGTTCGGCAATGGGGCAGGGGAGCAGGTCCTGGACCGCAGCCGACGTCTGGTCTTCTTCATGCCGGGTTCTGTCTTCGCCTTCGTCCGCTGGGCCGCGAATGACTATGGAACCGTCGCGTCGCGCATCGACATCGTGCGTGCGGTCGCGCCCGGCTGTGCCTGTCAGACGCTGCCATTCGTGCGCCCAGGTGGCGAGATTTTGTTGAAGATCGAAGGCTGGCCCAAGGTCGAGAAGGTCCTCCGCCATGTCGATGCCATCGAGGGTCTCGGCATCGATCCTGCCGACGTCGATCCCGATCACTGGCGCCATGTCGCCCACTGGATGAAGGCGGGCGAAGCACCGCGACCCTATACGGCGGAACGCCATGCCGCATGGCTCCGGCGTCGGGAGATCGGAAAATGACCCGTGCCCGCTACACCATGGTGACGGTTGCGGCGCTTGCCGCCGTCATCGCCGGCAGCATTCCGACTGCGCCACGGCTGGTCTGGAACGCCTCGGCCAGCGTGCCGATTGGTTTCTACACCATCGCGCCGGTGGACCGGCTCGCGGTGCCAGATCTGGTCGTGGTCATGCCGCCTGAACCCTTTGCAGGTTTCATGGTCGCGCGCGGCTATGTCGGTCGCGATGTGCCGATCCTGAAGCACGTCATCGGGCTGCCGGGACAACGGGTCTGCCGTGACGGGGCCGCGATCACCGTCGATGGCAGACACCTGGGGGAGGCGCGAGAGCGCGACAGCCAGGGCCGCGATCTTCCCGTCTGGCAGGGCTGTCGCACCATCGTAGAGGGCGAGGTCTTCCTGATGAACCCGGCGGTCTCTGACAGCTTCGATGGCCGCTACTTCGGTCCGTTCCCCACCTCGGCGGTGATCGGCCGGGCCAGTCCACTGTTCACCGACGAGGGTGGCGATGGCCGCCTCGTCTGGCACGCGCCGGAGCGGTGACGCGCGCTTATGGCGGGACGTGCCAGCGGCCTGCCTCCCATTCACCGCATGAGGAAGGAGCTTCCAATGCCACAGATCGGCCAATTCACACGCACCCCGTCCGGCTATTCCGGACAACTTCGCACGCTCTCACTCGACCTGGAGCTGACCTTTGTTCCAACCGATAACGTCGATACCGAGAAGGCTCCTGCCTATCGTATCCACCTCGGTGACGAGGAGGGTCCGGAGGTTGGCGCGGGCTGGAAACACACCGGCGAAACCGCAGGGGCGTTCGTTTCGGTCCTGCTCGATGATCCGGTTTTCCGGCATCCGATCCGCGCCCGCCTGTTCCAGTCGGATGAGGAGGGCAGGGACTGGGGGTTGCACTGGACCCGCCCGAAGAAACGCGACGAGCAGGACTGACGATGATCGCGTCCTGCACCCGTCCCGCCTCGGGGAGAGGTGGCATCTGCCACCGCATTCTCCTCCTCCTTCTTCTTTCCGGCCTCTTCCTCCCGGCCACCGCCACGCAGCCGCTCTTGGCGCAAACCGGTGTGCCCGAACACGCAATCGCCGCGCATCCCTATGTCGCCCAGGTCACCGAGGCATCGCAGCGCTTCGGCATTCCGACGACATGGATCTTGGCCGTGATGCGGGCAGAGAGCGCGGGCGATCTGCGTGCGGTTTCTTCCGCGGGTGCGATGGGGCTGATGCAGGTAATGCCCGACACCTGGGCCGGGCTGCGCATCCGTCATGGTCTTGGCGGAGACCCTTACGATCCGCGTGACAACATCCTCGCGGGCACGGCCTATCTGCGCGAGATGTGGGACCGTTATGGCAATGTCGCGGCGATGCTGGCGGCCTATAACGCCGGTCCCGCCCGCTACGAAGACTACCTACTGACGGACCGTCCGCTGCCCGCCGAGACGCGTGCCTATGTCGCCGCGCTTGCGCCCGTGCTGCTTGGCGAGCGGCCATCGGGCACCGCCATCACTGCAGTCCGGCCGCTCGATTGGCGTGAGGCGGCGATCTTCATCAGCCGCGACGACGGCGGGTCTGCGATCGGTTCTGTGTCGCCTCACCGGACGGTCGGCGGCGCTCCTTCACCCGTCCCGGCGTTGCCGCAGGCGGGCATCGCCCCGCAGGCCGAGGGCCTCTTCGTCAGGCGAGAAACTGGTGAGGCCCGGCCATGACCTGCGCGACGACAATTCGCATTCCGTCGTACCCGGGCGTGCTTCTGAGGGGACGGGCGGTGGCGGCAGGCACCACGACCGAAGGATGGCAGGATAAAAGGGCGCACGGTGCGCGGCGGTTGGGCGGTTGTTTTTGTTCATGCTTTTGCCGCGCTCCGCACCGTGTGACGCGTGCGCGCACCGTGCGAGATGTGCCTAACAATTTGATATTTTGCGCTGTTACGCACTGCGCGGAGAACTCACATGCCCGATGATCATGAGTTCCGCATCCGCCCGGGGCGTATCCGCTCGACACGGGTGCAGCAGGGCCGGCCCTTTGTCGCACAGGCCCTGGCCGCGGCGAAAAAGGCCGGTGGTGGTGTGTCGCGGGCCGGGCGCGTCACCCCGGGTAATCGCTCCCGCTTCGGGCGTGGTCAGCGTGCCAGCATTCAGGCCAACCGCCTCATCACCGCCCGCACACGCGGCGCGGTGGTCAAGGCGCGTGTGGTGCGGCACAGCGGGACGTCCGCGCCTCTCGGAGCCCACGTCGATTACCTGCGCCGGGACGGCGTGACCCGGGACGGGGAGAGGGCCAGGCTCTTCGGGTCCGGAACGGAGGATGCCGATGGCCGGGCCTTTGCCGAGCGGTGTCGCGATGACCGTCATCATTTCCGGTTCATCGTCTCACCCGACGACGCGCCGGACATGTCCGACCTGCAATCCTTCACGCGCGATCTCGTCGGGCGGATGGAGCAGGATCTCGGCACGTCTCTTGACTGGGTCGGCGTCGATCACTGGAACAGCGCGCATCCGCACGTCCACCTGATCGTTCGGGGTGCGCGCGACGACGGCCAGGATCTCGTGATCTCGCGGGACTACATCAGGGAGGGGATACGCGACAGGGCACGGGATCTCGTCACCCAGGAACTGGGCCCGCGCAGCGATCTCGACATCCGCCGGACGCTTGAACGCCAGATCGGGGCGGAGCGTTGGACGCAGCTCGATCGTCAATTGCTCCGGGATGCCGGGCGTTCGCGCATCCTCGACATGGCGCCGGATGCGGATCGCCAGCCGGATGCGTTTCACACACTGAAGGTCGGGCGTCTGCGCAGGCTGGAAGTGCTCGGCGTCGCCGACCAGATCGGACAGTCGCAATGGCACATCAGGGATGATGCAGAGGCAGTCCTGCGGGAGATGGGGGAGCGTGGCGACATCATCAAGCGGATGCATCGTGCCCTGACGGACCGGGGGGTCGAGCGCGGGTCCTCGAGCTTTGTGCTTGCCGCGGAGAGGCTCGATGTTCCCGTCATCGGTCGTCTGGTCGAGCGCGGTCTGGATGACGAGCTGAAGGGGACGGCCTATGCCGTCGTCGATGGTGTCGATGGCCGGAGCCACCATATCCGTCTGCCCCATCTCGACGCCGCCGGCGACAGCGCTCCGGGCTCGATCGTGGAACTCCGCACCTATGACGATGCGCGGGGCCAGCGTCGCGTCGCACTGGCGGTCCGGTCCGACCTGGACCTCGCTGCGCAGGTGACCGCGTCCGGGGCCACCTGGCTCGACCGGCAGGCCATCGCGCGGGATCCGCTCGCGCTGTCGGACCAGGGCTTCGGTGCCGAGGTCCGGCAGGCCCTAGACGCCCGGGCCGATCATCTGACCTCGGAGGGGCTGGCCGAGCAGCGGGGCGGCAGGGTGGTCTTTGCCCGGCGCCTGCTCGGAACCTTGCGCGACCGGGAGCTGCAGGCGGTTGGCGCGCAGCTCTCTGGGGACACCGGGATGCCATTCAACAAGGCGGGGGCGGGTGACTACGTCAGCGGCCTCTATCGCCAGCGCCTCGCACTGGCTTCGGGGCGCTTCGCCATGATCGAGGGCTATGGAGCTGACGGCGCGCTCGGCTTCCAGCTGGTGCCCTGGTCCCCCTCCCTCGAAAAGCATCTCGGTCGGGATGTCACCGGCATCGCGCGCGGGGACGGCGGGGTCGATTGGGACTTCGGTCGCAAGCGCGGCCTTGGCCTCTGATTGAAACACCGGAAAGGAGCGACAGTCATGTCCGCGACCAAGATCCTCTGGGGACAGATCTCTATCGTTTTCCTCATCATTCTGGCCACCACCTGGGGCGCGACGCAATACGTGGCCGCGAGCCTGGGCTATCAGGCACAGCTGGGCCCGCCCTGGTTCGTGCTGTTCGGGACGCCCGTCTACTATCCACCGGCCATCTTCTGGTGGTGGTATTTCTACGAGGCCTACGCGTCGCCGGTCTTCGCGACCGGCGGGATCATCGCTGCCTCGGGGGGCTTCATCGCGATCGGCGTAGCCATCGCCATGTCGGTTTGGCGCGCCCGCGAGGCCCGCAACGTTGCGACCTATGGATCAGCCCGATGGGCTGAGAGGGGCGAGGTGAAGGCGGCTGGACTACTTGGCCCGGATGGCGTGGTCCTCGGTCGCTATGAGCGGGAATATCTGCGCCACGATGGGCCGGAGCATGTGCTCTGCTTCGCGCCGACGCGCTCCGGCAAGGGGGTAGGGCTCGTCGTACCCTCGCTTCTCACCTGGCCCGGCTCGGCCATCGTTCATGACATCAAGGGAGAGAACTGGCAGCTGACCGCCGGATTCCGCGCCCGGCACGGTCGGGTCCTGCTATTCGATCCGACCAATCCGAACTCTTCGGCCTACAACCCCCTGCTGGAAGTCCGCCGTGGGGAGTGGGAGGTTCGCGATGTTCAGAACATCGCCGACATCCTCGTCGATCCCGAGGGGAGCCTGGAGCGGCGAAACCACTGGGAAAAGACCAGCCATAGCCTGCTCGTCGGGGCGATCCTGCACGTCCTCTATGCCGAGAAGGATAAGACACTGGCCGGTGTCGCCAACTTCTTGTCCGACCCGCGGCGTCCCGTGGAGTCCACACTCCGCGCGATGATGCGAACGCCGCACCTGGGCGAGGCGGGGCCGCATCCCGTGGTCGCCAGTGCCGCCCGCGAGTTGCTCAACAAGTCCGAGAATGAACGCTCCGGCGTGCTGTCGACGGCGATGTCATTCCTTGGCCTCTACCGAGACCCCGTAGTCGCACAGGTCACGCGCCGCTGCGACTGGCGGATCGGCGACATTGTCGGGGGAGCGCGACCTGTCACGCTGTATCTCGTGGTCCCGCCTTCGGATATCAATCGTACCAAGCCGCTCATCCGTCTGATCCTCAACCAGGTCGGCCGACGCCTGACCGAAGACCTGCAAGGCAAGGATGATCGTCATCGGCTGCTTCTGATGCTCGATGAGTTCCCGGCACTTGGACGATTGGATTTCTTCGAGAGCGCGCTGGCCTTCATGGCGGGCTACGGCCTGAAGAGCTTCCTCATCGCCCAGTCGCTGAACCAGATCGAGAAGGCCTATGGTCCGAACAACTCGATCCTCGACAATTGCCACGTCAGGGTGAGCTTCGCGACCAATGATGAGCGCACGGCCAAGCG
>Ga0310345_10000965_pt1 | contig 35052 bp, 30 predicted proteins | sample HC15DNA20500_MG_FD_204667 | JGI IMG/M metagenome (GOLD analysis project Ga0310345, IMG submission 204667) | Marine microbial communities from station ALOHA, North Pacific Subtropical Gyre - HC15-DNA-20-500_MG | ecosystem: Environmental > Aquatic > Marine > Oceanic | place: Pacific Ocean: North... | reverse complement strand
CGCGCTCTTGTTCGCATCCATGGGAGCCGTGGACGTCGCCTTTACCGAGGCCGTGGTTGGAGCGGGTGTCGTGGGCGTGTTCTTGGTAACAGCAATTCTCCAAACCACACGGAAGAGCGTCGATTGAGGGTCTTCACTTATCTCGTCGTAGCCAGTTTTGTGGCTCTTCTGGTCTACGCCTCTTTGGGGCTTCCCGGCCGGGGTGAAGTCGATGCTCCCCTCCATCGCGAGGAGAGCATCGCAGGAACTCCGGTGGCTGCGACCTTTTACACCCGGAAGGCCTTTTCTGACGCCGCCACACCCAACTTCGTCACGGTGATACTGGCGGACTACCGCGGCTTCGACACCCTGGGAGAGACGCTCGTGGTGCTCACGGCGGGGATCGCCTGCCTACTGATTCTGGGGAGGGCGCCGTAGGTATGGGCGCCTCGCGCAGTGTTATCGTGGTTCTAGTCAGCCGCCTGGTGGCGCCGCTGATTCAGATTTTCTCCTTCTACGTGATCTTCCATGGTCACTACAGTCCCGGAGGCGGTTTTCAAGGTGGAGCCTTGCTGGCCGCCAGTATTCTCCTTTTGCGTCTGACCTGCGGGCGTGAGGAGAGCCAGAAGAACTTTCGATCAGACCTGGGATTGATGCTGGGGCCCTTGGGCGCGATGACCTTCCTCGTTGTAGGACTGATCATGATCAGCGGCGGAAGCTTTCTTGACTATCAGCACACACCGCTACTCCGGCTGGAACCTGCCCAGATGCGTTCGTTCGCTATCTTGATCGTGGAAGTGGCAATCGGACTAGCGGTAATGGCGACCCTCATCTCGATTTTCGACAACCTGAGCGCACCCTCTCGCAAAGAGGACAGCTCCTGATGGACTCGATCCATGCACATTACCCCTACTGGGTCGTCCTTACCCTGTTGGTGATCGGTCTCTGGGGCATGCTGCTCAAGGGCAACCTGATGAAGAAAGTGGTCGGGATGACGATCTTTCAGTCGGCGATCATCCTGTTCTTCATTCTAAGCGCGTACAAGGTGGGCGGAACCGTACCCATCTACGATGAGGCCCTTGGAGTCGGGGATCCGAGTCTCTATATCAATCCACTTCCTCACACCCTGATGCTGACCGCAATCGTCGTGGGTGTGGCGATTGTGGGCGAGGCACTTGCCCTGCTGATCGTAATCTATCGGACCTATGGAACTCTCGAGGAGCCGGTCTTGGTCGAACGAATGAAATGAACCCTCCGCACCTCGTTATCCTGATTCCCCTGATCTTCTTTTCCGGCGCGCTCCTGATTCCGCTACTGGAGCGTTGGCGCCATGGCTGTGCCTACGGTGTCGCCGTAGCAAGCGCCGCCGTAGGAGCCCTGGTTACGGTGGCTGGGCTAGTCGAGGTGAGTTCCGGTGGGACGCTTCGCTATCAGGTCAGCGGATGGGCTCCGCCAATTGGCATCGAGTTGGTCTTGGACCCTCTTTCCGCGTTCCTGTCGGTGATGCTTGCCAGTGTGGCGTTGTTGGTGCTGGTTCATTCCGGGTCTGTGGTGCGACGGGAGCTTCCGGGGAAGGCGATGCCACTTTACAGCACTGCCTTGCTTTTGGTGGGGGCGCTGCTGGGTATCACCATCACCGGTGACCTGTTCAACCTCTATGTCTTTCTGGAGATCAGCTCTCTCGCTTCTTATGCACTGCTGGCGCTTGGGGACCGAAAGGCGCCGGTGTCAGCCTTCCGTTACCTGATTCTGGGCACTGTGGGAGCGTCCTTCTATCTGCTTGGGCTGGGATTCGTCTTCATGACGACCGGCAGCCTCAACATGGCGGATTTGAAGTTGATTCTTTCCAACCTCGAGAGCAGTCCACCTCTGTTAGTTGGGCTGGTACTGATCACAACCGGAGTCGGTCTGAAGATGGCGCTATTTCCGATGCACGGCTGGCTGCCGGATGCCTACACCTACGCTTCTTCGACTGCGACCGCTCTGATTGCCCCGATCGGAACGAAGATCGCGGCCTATGTCCTCATTCGGATTTTCTTTTTCGTGCTCGATCCCGGCTTTGCCAGTGGCGAGATCCCGTTGACGACGGCTATCGGGTATCTGGGAGCGGCGGGAATCCTTTGGGGCTCAATCCTGGCGATCGCTCAAACCGATCTGAAGCGGATGCTGGCCTACAGCAGCGTGGGACAGATCGGCTACATCGCGCTGGGTATTGGCCTGGCCTCGCCGATGGGGTTTATCGGCGCCATCCTGCACATGGTGAACCATGCCGTCATGAAGGGTTGCTTGTTCCTGGTCTCGGCGAATTTTCTCAGCCGATTGGGCCATGCCGACATCAGAAGGTTCAACGACTCCACTCGAGTGCACATGCCCTGGACCGCCGCCGGGTTTACGATGGCAGCCCTGTCGATGATCGGGTTGCCTCCCTTCGCCGGCTTCTTCAGCAAATGGTATCTGATCCTGGGTTCGGTAGAGGAGTCCAACTGGGTCTTTGTGGCTGTGATCCTGATCAGCAGCCTGTTGAGCGCAGTCTACTTTTTTCGCCTGATTGAACGGATTTATCTGCGCAGCCCCGGCCGAGATTCCAAGTACCCAGATGAAGCGGGTGGAGCCGCTGCCCCTGACGGCGGCCGCGAGGAAGTCTCTGCCTCGATGCTGGCCCCGACCCTCATCCTGGCTTCTGCGTTACTGGTTTTGGGGCTCCTGAACGTGTGGATTGTGAACCGACTGATCCAGCCGATGATCCCGGCGGGACTCTGATGAAAGTTCAGTCGAAGACCGTGAGTGGAATTAATGTCTGACGTCTTTCAATCAAACATTCCGCTCTGGGCGGTCTCGATTTCGCTGCTGGCCACGCTGGGCATCCTGGTTAGCGGACGGAAGCCGAACCTGCGCGAGTTTTGGACGCTGCTGGCGGGGCTGATCAAGTTCGGGTTGGTGCTTTCTCTGCTTCCTTCCGTCCGGGCGGGCAAGATCGCGGAATGTGTACTGCTCCAGGTTTCACCGGGGATCGGGTTGTCGCTGCGGGCAGATGAGTTTGGGGTGTTTTTCGCCCTGGTCGCTTCGGGATTATGGATTTTTACTTCGATCTACTCGATTGGTTACATGCGCTCCAACCAGGAGCTGAAGCAAACGCGCTACTTTGCCAGCTTTGCGGTGGCTCTGTCGGCGACGCTCGGGGTAGCGTTCGCGGGGAATCTTCTGACCTTCGTCATTTTCTACGAAATGCTTACCCTGGCGACGTACCCCCTAGTCATTCACAAGGAGACCGGAGAAGCGCTGCGGGCAGGACGACAGTATCTTGCCTACTCGTTGACTGCCGGGGTGCTGTTATTGGCAGGGACAGCCTGGATCTATAACACGGCCGGGACGATCGAGTTCCAGCCCGGAGGTATTCTCGGCGGGGTAGAGGCCGCGCCGAATGCGATCCGCTGCTTGTTTTTCGTTTTCGTCGCCGGCGTCGGAGTGAAGGCCGGGATCATGCCCTTGCACAGCTGGTTGCCGAACGCCATGGTTGCCCCCACGCCTGTGAGTGCCTTGCTCCACGCAGTCGCAGTGGTGAAATCGGGTGTGTTCGGAGTCGTTCGGGTTGTCGGCTTCGTCTTTGGTCCCGAAGTCATGGCCGAGCATGGACTCAATCTGATTCTGGCGGTATTGGCCGGGGCCACGGTCTTGTTCTCGTCCCTGATTGCCTTGCAGCAGGACAGCCTGAAACGACGTCTGGCCTACTCGACTATCGGTCATCTATCCTACACCGTGATGGGAGCGGCGTTGTTGACACCGGAAGGGCTCACAGGCGGCATCTACCATATCTCGACTCACGCCGTTATGAAGATCACTCTTTTCTTCTGTGCGGGGGCCATCTACGTCCACACCCACAAGCAGAACGTGTCGGAACTGGACGGGATCGGACGCGCGATGCCTTGGACTATCGGCGCCTTTACCCTGGGATCACTGGGTCTGGTGGGCATTCCTCCGATCAATGGTTTTTTCAGTAAATGGTTTTTATGTTTGGGTAGCTTGCAGGCGGGGTGGCCGATGGTGCTGGCGCTCTTTATTCTCAGCGGACTGTTGAACGCGGCCTATCTGCTGCCAGTCGTGTATCGCGGCTTCTTCCGCAAGTCGGAGGAGTTCGCAAAATTTGATGAGGCTCCACCCTTGATGGTCGTGCCCCTGTGCACCACGGCCGCTTTGGCGCTCGTCTTGGGGCTGTTCCCGAACCTGTTTTTCGATTTCTTCGAATTGGCGTCCGGCATCTCCGAAATGATTCTGGCGAGTTGATTCCAGCGATGAAGAATTGGCATTGGATGCTCTTGGCTTTGGTGGCGGTGGCTTCACTCATCGCTCAGTTCGTAGGTGAAGCGGGACGCGGACCCTGGGCGCACGTGCCGGCCTTCTGGGCTCTTTTCGGCTTCCTTGGATGTGCACTGATTATTCTGGTTTCAAAGGCAATCGGGAAATACTTCCTGCAGCGGCGGGAGGACTATTACGATGAGCTTTGAACTGCCTCCCTTTGTCTTTCTGATCCTTGGAGGCTTGATTCTGCCGCTGGTCCCAAGGAAGTTGCGGGCGGCGACCTTCCTGCTCTTTCCAGCGCTGGCGCTGGCGGCTGTGTGGACGCATCCGGATGGGGCCGTCGTTTCCGCCGAGTTCTTCAAGTACGAGCTGACGCTCATGCGGGTCGATGCTCTCAGCCGCGTCTTCGGGATCGTGTTGGCGCTGATCACGCTGATTGGTGGGATCTACTCGTATCATCTCGAGGACACAGGGCAGCGCGTTGCTGCGCTGCTCTACTCGGGTGGAGCGTTGGGCGTCGCGTTTGCTGGGGACTTCCTGACGCTGCTGGTTTGCTGGGAGGTGATGGCGGTTGCCTCGACCTATCTGATCTGGGCACGGCGATCGCAGGAGGCCCTTCGGGCCGGAATGCGCTATCTGCTCGTCCATCTCTTCGGTGGAGGCGTTTTACTGGCCGGGATTGCTGTCTATTTTCATACCACGGGCAGTCTCGTCCTGCGCGCCTTTGAGCCGGGAGAGTCGCTTGCCGGATGGCTGGTGTTGTTGGCGGTGGCGATCAACACCGCCATCCCGCCTCTGCACTCCTGGTTGGCGGATTCCTATCCCAAGGCGACAGTTACTGGGGCGGTATTTCTGAGTGCCTTGACCACCAAATCGGCAGTCTATGTGCTGGCGCGGCTGTTTCCAGGCTGGGAAATCCTGATCTATCTAGGTGTGATCATGGCGCTCTACGGCGTGGTTTACGCCGTGCTTGCCAACGATATCCGCCAGATTCTGGCTTACCACATCATCAGCCAGGTGGGCTATATGGTGACAGGGGTGGGGATCGGCACGGCGTTGGCGATTAATGGCACCGCCGCCCACGCGTTCAGCCACATTCTTTACAAGGCACTCCTCTTCATGGGAGCGGGGGTGGTCCTATATGCGACGGGGAAGAGCAAGCTGAGCGATCTGGGCGGCCTCGGACGATACATGCCCCTGGCCGTTGGCCTCTACATGGTGGGGGCGTTCTCGATTTCTGGATTCCCCTTTTTCAACGGCTTCATCAGCAAATCGATCATTATCGCCTCGGCTGGTGAAGAAGGCCGCTATGGTGTCGAGCTGCTGCTGATTCTGGCGTCGGTCGGCACCTTTCTCCATACAGGGCTGAAGTTGCCTTACTGGACCTGGTTCGGGCGCGATAGCGGGCTGAAGCCAATGCGGAAGATCCCTCCCAATATGCTCCTGGCGATGGGCCTGTTAGCGTTTTTGTGCACTTTGTTTGGGGTCTATCCTCAACTACTCTATCAGTGGTTGCCCAATCCCATGGAATATCAGCCCTACACCACGGCGCACCTTGTCGAAACCACCCAGCTGCTGATATTTACGTTTGTAGCCTTTTGGTTGATGCGGCTGAAGGTCCAGGGAGACGAGCGTATTGCCCTGGACACGGATTGGGTTTATCGCCGGCTAGCTCCGCTGCTCCGGTGGTTGCTGGTTGAGAAGGTGAACCAGGTCTTTGATGGATGTCAGCGGGCAACGGATCGGGTGACGGTGTGGGGGGTCCAGCTGGCATCGAATCCGTTGGAGGTCTGGCAGCGACACCAGTTTCCGACGCGACCGTTTGATCCGGATAAAGACCGGTTTCCAGTCGGAAACAGCATTGTGTTTACCCTGGTTCTTGTGATTACGATTGCACTCTTCGCCCTCTTTGGAGGTTGAAGTTGGCTTGCCGGGAAGGCAGCGACAGCTATGAGAGAACAAAGCCTTTTCTACCCGCTAGCACGATTGTTCTTTGGGATCTGCTCTCGAGCCAAGCGACATAGGACCTTCCTTTTGGTGGGGCTCTTGGGAACCGCTCTGATGGGCTGCTCGGCAGAGAGTCCGAAGGAGGTGGCTCTAGAGTCGTCGGGAGATGGAGCCCTTGGGGAGATCGAGTTCAGCGAGCACTTGATCATGGATCAGTACGCGTACCCATTCGGCATCTGGGCGGGGGATCTGGATCGGGATGGGGACTTGGATCTTACCAGTGCCGATGCTTTGCCGAACAACAATCTCTATTGGTTCGAAAACGATGGCCGCGGTAATTTCACCCGTCACTTCATCCAGAAGAATGACCCCGAACGACTGGAGCGGCATATGGTGGGGGATGTGAACAGCGATCTGCTCCCGGACGTCGTTATCGTCAAGAACCTGCATGGGGACCTGCTCTGGTTCGAGAACAATGGAGATCCAGCCGAAGGTCTTTGGAAGCGTCATGTGATCATCGAGGGAAAGCTCCCCGGTGCCTACGATGTCGCTCTTTCCGATCTGGACGCGGACGGGGACCTTGATGTCGCCGCCTCGTCCTGGAGACTCGGCAACCAGTTCGCCTGGTTCGAGAACCCGGGCAAGCTGTGCCATGGAGGTGGCGGGCCGACGCGCCGCTGCTACGAGGAAGGACATCCCCAGTGGCAGAAGCACCTGATCGAAGCGGACCTTAAGGAGACCCGAACCATCCGGGCCGCCGACTTCGATGGAGACGGCGATGCTGACCTGCTGGGTACGGCTGTTGGAGAGGGTCTGGTTGTCTGGTATGAGAATAGCGGAAAACCGGCGTCAGAGGCCTGGCGGCGGCACGACATCGACCGCTATCCGCACCCGATTCATGGCGAGCCAACGGATCTGGACGGGGATGGAGACATGGATGTGGTGATGGCGTTAGGAATGCGGAATCCCGAGGGTCAAGAAGTCGCAAATCAGATCGTGTGGTATGAGCACAACGGCGATCCACGAGACGTCCCTTGGAAGAAGTACGTCATAGCCCAGCATTTCGAGAACGCCTTCGAGGTGGTGGCAGGAGATCTGGACGGCGACGGGCAGATGGAAGTTGTCGCCACCGGCTGGGGCGAGCCGGGCAAGGTCGCCTGGTTCCGTCACGGAGGTGATCCCAGAGGCGGGTGGAATCAACACACTCTGAAGGACAACTGGAGCCGCGCCAATCAGGTTCTGGCAGCCGATCTGGACGGCGATCGCGATCTCGACATCGCCGCCATAGCGGAACGTGGAACCCTGGAATTCCGCTGGTGGCGCAATGAATCGTCCGGCAACAGCCTCGACTAAGCCGCTCTCCACCTACACTCCCCCAAAAGAAACCACACCCCCAATTTGCCCCCCAACCTAAATCGAGTTCCCCTCCCATCCCGGCCTGGTCCAGAAAGGGACAGGCTGTACCTGAGACTGCGATATACCCAAAGAGCCCCGCGATGAGCCTCATCGTCCAGGCGACGGTAGAGTCACGGGTAGATCGCTTTTGTCAGGCGCGGGCTAGTTGCTGCGATTGCAATCGAATGAGCGGTCCGTTGTGCTATGGGGCTTCGGCTGGGATGTGTTTCAGAAACAGATCCTCGAACTCGACGTGCATTCCCTTGTCGTGCAGTTGCAGGGCGATCGCGCCGTGGTTCAATTGTCCTTGCTCTGCATTGTCGGTGAACTCAGAAGACAGCTTGCCGTTAATGAAGAACTGAAATCGATTTCCCTGGGCGATGATGCGGACATCGTTCCAATCGCGCGGGTGGACGTCTGCGGCGGTCAGTGCGTCTTCTATCTTGCTGTGATGAGGTGTTTCATTTCCATCGATGACCAATCGTGTACCACGCAGACATGGGTGTTCCTTGCGTCTGGCGAAGTGAAAGTCCCACGCCCCAAGAATGTTGGGACCGATTCCGATGTGACCGAAGTCGGCATGATATCCTTTGAACGGGCGTTTGCCGGACGTGTCCGGCTGGGCGCGGATTTCGACCCCAGAGTTTCCATTGGTGAGCAGTCGGTAGCGGAGTATTAGTTCGAAATCTGTTAGCTTGTCATCCTGCCAGACGAGGTAGGACAGACGATTAGCACTCCCCACTCCGACGATTGTTCCCTGCCGAGTCGACCAGTCGGCCGCTGTTTCCGCCGGAACCACATTCCAGCCTTTGAGGGTCTTACCGTCGAAGAGAGGAACAAACCCGCCGCTGCCGGACAGCTCGGCCTCCCGGGACGACACTTCGTCATGACTCGAACAGGAAAAGCAGCAAATCGTACAGAGCAAAAGAAGAGCGGGTAGTCTGGGCTGCCTGGGGAGTTCCATGTCTGATCTCCTTGTATCGCTTAAGGCGCTTCACTTCGAGTTTGGACTATCTTCGACGCGCTGGCAGAAGTCAAGGCGCCCAGCGTTCGCTTGGCAGGCCCGGAGAATTCCCTGGATCAACTGTTGGAGAGTGCCCGAGATGCCCGAGAAACAAGAGGTAGGGCGCGGTATGGCGGCATGGTCGGATTGGCCGCCGCCGATTCCCGGCTGTTGTTTCCTGTCCCGATCCGACTAGGCTACACTAGCTCTCTGCGAGAACTGCGATTGAAGTGGAGTCCTTCACGGTGGCGTCCAAGTTGAGAGTTCCATGAAAGAAGCGAAGGATCACGATCCCAGCAACCTCGGACTTGCCGGCTACGCCAAGCTGCTGTGCTCGGCGATCTTCGTCACCGGTACGGAGGAAGAGGCGGCAAGGGAACATTGCCGCAATGTCGCCGTAGACTTAATCAAACTCCCCAAGTCTGACTTACCCGATATATCCGATGTCGTCGACTACGAGGAGAAGGCAGTAAGAGCCACGTTGGGCAAGTCGCTGACTCGGACGGCCAAATTCTACGGGGATCAAGGCTGCATCCTTCACCCAGAAGACTACAACGGTATCTATTATGATCCCGTGCCGGTTGAAACGAGTCTTCCCGACGCCAACACTCAGCTCTGGCCTATGGGGGATCTGCTTCCGGACGACCCCTTGCCTTCAGAAGTTGACGAAGAGAAGCTAAGAGCCGCTGTTGAGCTGGCTTTCGAGGCCCCGGCGCAAACTTCTGCGATGGCCGTGGTTTACAAGGACCGTCTGGTCGCAGAGCGCTATGTCCCGGGGGTTACCAAGGACACCCTTCTTGAAAGTTGGTCGATGGGTAAGAGTCTCACCGGAACGCTCATCGGTAGGCTCATGTTGGATGGCCATTTTGGGCTGGAAGATCCGGCTCCCGTGCCGGAGTGGCAGAAGCCGGACGATCCGCGTAGAGAGATCCGCATGGCCGATCTCTTGCGGATGTCGAGTGGTCTCCAGTTCACGCTGTACGAAGTGTTGGAGCAGACGCCTGAAGGGACGTACCGGATCGGCACGGCCTATCCGGATCATTACTTCGTCTACCCTTGCGCGATGGATGTGTTCAAGTACGTTGTCTCCCGACCCCTCCAGCACCCGCCCAACACGGTCGGACGCTACCGCAACTGCGATCCCTTGACGCTTGGCTATATCGTAAAGCGTACCGTCCTTGGAAGAGGCGAGGACTATCTCGCCTTTCCCCAGCGGAGTCTTTTCGACCAGATCGGGATCCGCAGAATGGTTCTGGATACCGATCCCTACGGCAATTTCATCATGTCGGGCTATGAGTACGCGACGGCTCGAGACTGGGCTCGGATCGGCCTCCTTTACCTGCAGCAAGGGATGTGGCAGGGAAAGCGGCTTTTGACACAGGAGTTCGTCGATTTTGTCCGCACGCCCGCGCCCGCCTGGAACAACGAGGAGGGAGAGCCAAGCAAGTCCAGATACGGTGCGATGTGGTGGCTCAACACCACCGGAAACTTCGATCTTCCCTCGGACGCTTTCTACGCCGCCGGCGCAGGCTGTCAGAACACCATAGTGATTTCCTCACGAGATCTGGTCGTAGTACGGCTCACAAGATACGATTCCCTGACCGTTAGCAACGAGCCCTTCAATGCCGCTTTGAGGGGCATCCTGGCGGCAATCGATTCCGAACAGTCAGGCTAGGACTAACCCATGGGTTGAAGCAGATTCCTGCGGACGCGGCATCCGCTGGGCTGATGGTGCGTGAGGGGGACATTGTGGGCAGAGCGAGTAACCCGTAGGCATTTTCTGAGGGGATCCGCCGTCGTCTCGGCGCTAGCGGTTTGTCGAGATTCCGCTGGCCTATCTGCTAGCTTTGTATCGGGTTCGGGCAGCGAACCGCTGGGAGTGAGTTCCATGTATCGTTTTGATGCTAATTGCATGTTGGGTCCCACGAATACGAATCGTGAACCCAGCTTTCGTACTCCGGATCAGCTATTGGAAGAGATGGATCGTCTTAGGATCGGGGAGGCCCTGGTCTACTCCAGTCTGGCCAGGATGGGTGATCCGGTCGCGGGTAACCGCTTGCTTCTGAATCAAATTCGGGACCATCCGCGACTGCATGCCTGTTGGATCGTGTTGCCTCCTGGAACCTCTCAGCAATTGCCGCCAGGAGAACTCGTTTCTCAGATGAAGAGTCTGGGAGTCAGGGCTGTCAGGATGTTTCCCGGGGAGCACTTTTTCCCACTGCTGGAGCGAAGTCTGCGCCCGCTGCTTCTGGCTCTGGCAGAGGCCCGCATTCCCCTGTTGATTGACACGGACAGGAAAAGCTGGGCCCAACTCAGGTTGGATTGGCGCGAGATCTTGGCTCTCGCAGAGTCACACCCCCAGCTGCCCCTGGTGCTCCTGAGGGAAGGAGGCTCAACGGCGCGTGTCCTCTTCGCCTTGTGGGATGAGGTGCCCAATATTCACCTCGATGTCTCGTATCTGCAGCAATCCAGCATCGTTGAAGAGGTCTGCGAGCGATTCGGGGCAAAGCGCCTTCTCTTCGGTACTAATATGCCTGAGTATGATCCAGGAGGTCCGTTGGCGCTGCTCGATGGAGCCCTGATCGATGCGGAGCAGCGGATTCAAATCGGCGGCAACAACCTCCGAGGGCTTCTGGGTCTGCAACCCGTTTCTGAGGAAGCACCGCGGCGTTGGCCGGTGGGATCGGATGGGTTCCGAGTCTTCGATATTCATGGGCATCTGGGTCAGTGGAATCGCATGTACCACCGAGACCATACTCCCAGGGACCTGGTGATGAGAATGGACCAGCTGGGAGTTGAGCGGCTAGTCATAAGCGACCTCCTTGGCATCGGGCCCGACTATCGGAAGGGAAACGATCGGGTAGGACGGGCGCTGGCCGAGTTTCCCGATAGGCTGGTGGGATATTCCGTTTACAACCCGAATTATGAGTACGAGATGGCCGCTGAGATGAGACGCTGTTTTGACGACCTGGGCTGCAGTGGCATCAAGCTGCATTGCATGCTCCATGACACATCCACTGAGGACTCCCGCTATCGGCTCGCCTTCCGCGTCGCCGAAGAGCGGGCATGTCCCCTCCTTTGCCATGTTCACAACGGCCCTTCTCCCGAATTTCTAGCGGACCTTCTAGCTGAGCACCCGCATCTGAAATTCATCTATGCTCACCTGGGTGGCGGTCCGCGAGCTGGTCTAGAACCGCTGCTGCCCGTTGCCGAAGCCCGCTCGAACCTCTTTTTCGACCTGGCAATGTCTGCGATGCCCCGAGCCACTCTGGCTTGGTTGGCAGGCCAGGTCCCTCCCAGGCAGATCCTCTACGGGTCCGATTATCCGATCATGGACTTCAGCTATCAGTTGGGTCGAGTACTTCACGCCCAGGTTCCGGAGAGGGTAAAGAAGATGATTCTGTGGAGCAACGCTGAGAGCATCTTCGCTCCGCCAATCAAGCAGTAGCCTCGCGATCGGCTGAACGACCCCTGTCAACCTGGATTTCGAACGGAAACAATCCAAGAAAAGAGTACCAGTCTGTCCCTTTCTCCGCGCTCGCCAGAAAGGGACAGACTGTTGTTCTGTCTAGCGTGGAGGCGCGTCGCGTCGCAGGTCGAAGAGATCTGAAAGGCGGTTTCTGACTTTTCTCCTCCACGTGCGGCCGGCCCGAGCCTGTTAAAGTAGGCCTCAAGGGAAGTGTAGGCTGAGGATTCCGAGGGGGAGTAGAATGAAATTCAACTGTGCCGACTGCCAAACCAGAATGAAATTTCAGGAGGCGACGGGTACGGGTGACGGGGGCATGCTCGTGACTTCCGTATGTACGACCTGTCGCAACCGCATCACCTTGGTTGCCAATCCAGGAGAGTCAATGTTGCTGAAGGCTCTCAATGCCGGACATGCAGGTCAGGCCCTCATGGCAAAGCTCATGGAATCGGTGGGCCAGACCTTGACCGAGATGGGGGAGCACAACTACCCTGCCGAGCCGACTGTGACCTCCGAGAGACGCTTCACCTGGCAAGAGAGGGCTGAGGAGTGGGTGTGGATCGAACCGGGGAGCTTTCTGATGGGATCTCCGGAGTCGGAGCCGGGACGCGAAATCGATGAGATTCAGCACGACGTGACCATCAGCCGAGGTTTCTATCTGGGTAAGTATGTGATTAGCCAGGGGCAATGGACCGAGGTCATGGGGACCGCTCCGTGGTCCAGCAAAGCAAAGCTTGCCTCGGTCCCAACCCACCCTGCTGTTTGCATCTCGTGGAACGAGGTGCAGGACTTCGTATCTCGTTTGAATGCGGTCAGCGAGCAGTGGCACTACGGTCTTCCGTCGGAGGCCGAGTGGGAGTTTTCTTGCAGGGCTGGCACCCCTTGGTCCTGGTCGTTTGGAGAAGACCGTCACCTGCTCTGGCAATATGCCTGGAACCTGGATAGCGGCGGCTACTCTGAAGACCAGTCCACTCAGGAAGTCGGCACCAAGCTGCCTAACCCCTGGGGGCTGCATGACATGCATGGAAATGTCTGGGAGTGGTGCAAGGACGTCTACAGCGCTGGCTACTACCTTGAAGCTCCTGCCCTGGATCCTCCGGGACCCGAAGCGCCTCTAGACTTGTGTCGTGTCGTGAGGGGCGGATACTTCCGATACTTCACGCGGCACTCTCGCTCGGCAGCAAGGAATGCCCGTTGGGCCGACGACCGTCACCGTGCACTGGGTGCTCGACTGCGGCGGACGGCGATAACTGACGGCATAGACGAGAGCTGCGACCCCTGATGTGTGTGTCGAACGCTGCAGAGGTTCACTCCTGGACGAACTGGAAGGCAAAGAGCTTGGCTTTGTCCAAGTGGAATTTCAGCTGGATCGATCTGCCCTGGAGAGCGCTCACATCGGACTTTTCCTTCCAGGTCACGTTGTAGTCGATCCGATCGCCTCCGAAGGAATCGGAGCTCTTCTCGTCGAAGCCCTGGATCGGATCACCCGTTTTGGCATCGAGGATCTCGACCCGGACCGTGCCGTAGCCCGGTCCAACGTACTTGTCCACTCCGGTGGCGTTGATTCTGAGTAGGTTGCCCTGAAACGTCAGAGGCCGCGTAGTGATCGCGCCCTGCCCAGTGAGAGAGACAAAGCCATCCAGCCTAAGGATGGCCAGGCCAACCTGTCCCCGCTGGTGTTCTTGTCGGTGATAGAACCAGTGGTGGCCGCTGAATCCCTCGTAGTAGATCCAGATCTCCCCCAGGTCCTCGCGCACGATACCGTTGTGGACCGAGTAGACGAGATCTTCATCCCAACTCCCGGCAGGTCCGTTGGGTATGAAAACCCGTCGTTCTCCTACCCTCTGGAACTTCACAGCGTCCCGGCTCCAGAGCAGCTGGACGTCCATACGATCCATCCAGGGAGATTGGGCCTTGCCCGCATCCATGGCCGCAGGAGCCACCCCAAACATGTTGTGATAGACCGAGGTGAAGCCCACATAGCCCCCGGCGTAGGGCAAAACCTCGAGGGTATAGAAGTCGCGGCTTCCGACCGGGTCCTTCGAATCGGCATGAAAGCTGAGGAATCGGTCGTCCGCGTCCCGAATAGCGGGAGGGCTGTCCCAGTTGAGAAAATCGCTGCTAGTGGCGAATGAGGCTGTACGTGTCCGCGCATCCTCGGGGTAGATGGGTTCGGGGTCCAGCCAGCGGCTCAGCTTGTTGAAGGTGCGTAGATAGAGAACATACCGCTTTCGCTTGGCGTCCCATAGAAGATTGTTGTTGGTATCGCTCCAGTAGGGAACCGCGGGACGGTCGACGTCGTAGGCTTTCCAGTTGAGGCCATCTGAAGAGTAGCCTGGATACATCGAGACCTTCCCATTGCGCTCTTGCATGTAGAGCATCTTGTAGCGTTCGGCCTCGCTCTTGGCTGCCGGATCTCGGAAGATAGCGTTGCTGTGAGCTTTGGCGTCGAACGGAAAGCCGATGAAGTTTGTATCGTGGCCCAGGTACTTGACCTGTCCTAGCTTGGGCTTTACCCAGTGGATACCATCCTTGGACTCGGCATAGCAAACCCAGCGCTTGGACCAGTCCCAGTTCACCATCAAACCGTAGAAGCGATAGAGCTTGAGATCCGGGTCGTAGAAGATTTGCCCGCAGTCCCCCCCATGGGACAGTCCTCCCTTGTGCTCCCATTCCATATCCAGGCGGATCACCGGGTTGTTGTGGTACTTCTGCGGTTGATTCATGAGGCGATAGACCCGTGGCTCCATAGACTCAACAATGTAGTCGTCAATAAAGAGCTGCTTCTGGGTCCCGATATCCAAAGCCGCAGCCCCGAGGGCTGGGATAACGGAAAAGCCCCATACTACGGCGACCAGGAAACAGTCAGTTTTTCTCACTTGTTCGTCTCCTCAGTTTGAGCCCGGTCTCTGAGAGGCACTGCCCCTGCGGTCCTGAGCCCCCAGAACGAATGACAGGTCTATCATTTTCCGGACCAACTTATCATGAGCCACTTAACTGGCTTCTCATCCAAGACCACGTAGCCATGCTTCACATGTCTGGGAACGTAAACCAGCTCGCCGGGTCCGACTTCCTGGTTGAGATCGCCCAGTTCGAATCGAGCCCTGCCTTCCACCAGGTAGAACACTTGCTCGGAGAGGTGATGGGTATGCGGGGAAGTCGCTATGACAGTGGGATCCGCATCGTACTGCTGAAGTGAAATCCAGGCTATTGAGGAGTTCCCCTTGTGCGATAGGGTCGGATAGTTTTGGGGAGTCACGAAGGGCGAGGCCGAGATTCCCTGGTGACTACCGGCGTCTTCAGAACTCAGCCGCTTCAGTGGACGCAGACTCTCGGAGACGATCGTTCCGGCCAAGGAGCGTTTCTTGCTCATATCTCCGCTTCGCCACTCCATCAGAATGATCCTCAGAGGAGCCTCTCCCTCGACCTCGAATCCGTGTTTTACCCCACTTGGGGCGAAGATCAGATCCCCCGCTCCAACCTGATTTTCGGAATTTCCCAATCTGAATTTGGCCCGTCCTGCAATCACATAGATGGCGCGTTCCCGTATGTCGGTGTAGACCTGAGCCTCAGTCCCGCCGCCGGGCTCATACTGGACGAGTGCCATGCGTGCCAGGATAGAATTCGCCCTGTGAGTGGCAGCGGGAAGGTCCGCTGGCCACATGAAGACCGAGGCGCGGGCACTACTGTGGACGGATCCATTGTCTGGGAAAGTCTTTTCTCCAAGCGGCGTCAGAGGCATCAACTGTTGAGCCATGATCAGATCGCCTGGTTTGGGCGGGGCTTTGGCTTGCCCGGCAAGACGCTCCTGCTGCATGAACGAGGACAGCAGCAATACACCCGATAAAAGCGTGAGCAAAGGATGCTTACAAGAAGCCTTCATGATACCTCCCGGCCTACCGTTAGTTGAACATAAGGCGATGGGAATAGAAGATGGGCCGATTCTACCGTTTCCCCAGTAGAGCAGCTTCCCCGCGCAGGCTCCTAGTACGTTGTAACACAGATTATGACGGATTTGCCGATGGGGGTTGTGGACGATCTCTGCGTTGGTCGCCGTCGAAGATGGCCAAACATTGACTTCCTCCTCCTGCCTTGATCTCGCCTCACAAGCCCCATCGGAAAACCCGAAATAATCTATGTGACAACGCACTAGCTTCCTTTCGCAATGAGTTCCTGGAGCCTCTTCCGGAAAGTCCGGACAGCCCCAGGATCCAGACGGTTCAGCAGAACCCCCGACATGGAGACCCGATTCTTGACGGGTTCTTCGTTGATGGCATCGACGGCGGTCTCTACCGCCTTGGATCCGATTTCGAAGGGCCTTTGTCCGGTGGTGGCGTGTAGGATCTGATCGTCGGAAAGCAGAAAGCCGGCAAGCTGGTCACTTACGTCGGTACCGAAGACCGCAATCCGCCCTTCTTGTCCGGCGCTTTTTACCGCCATCACGGCTCCCACGGTGCCTCCCTCGTTGGCCGACCAAATCAGATTGACCTCGGGATTGGCGGTCAGAATGTCGCCCACCTTCTTAATGGCCATTTCTGGAAGCCAGGCGTCCTGCTCAGCGACGATCTCAGCACCGGGCAGATTCGAGATCTCGCTTTTGAAGCCTCCGGTTCGAGCATCACTCTGTTCCGCAAGGAGCGACTTGAAGGCGAGAATGGCAATCTTGGCGTTTCCTCCTAGTCGTTCCTCGATGTAGCTGCGGGCGACCCGTCCGGTCTGCGCACCCAGATTGGACTGGTCGCTCTCGATGAACGAAACAGACACCCCTCCCTCGACAGTGGAGTTGTAGGTGATTACCTTGATGCCAGCGTCGCGCGCGCGAGTAAGGGCAGTGACCGACGCCGTCTTGCTCAAAGGGGAAAGAACGATAGCGTCCACCTGGCGGGCGATGTAGGTGTTGACGAGTTGGATCTCCTTGTCGAGTTTGCTATCGCTGCTGGCCAGCAGTAGCTCCGCTCCTACCTGGTCAGCGGCATCCCTCATGCCAAATTGGATCAGACGAAAGAACTGGTCCTCTTGCAGGAACACCCCTGCGATTTTCAGGCGGTTCTTCCCGCCTGATACGCTATCGTCTCCCCCACATGCACCAGTCCCCAACAGACCAAGGAACGCAATGCCTGCAATCAGGAATAGATGGACCTTTCTTATCAAGGGAGTCTCCTTATTGACGTGACCTCGCGAACCTCGAGATTCTACACTCATTTGTCCCGACTAGTAACAGTCTGTCCCTTTCTCGGCGGGCATTCGTACGGGGGCAATGGCTGTCACGAAGGGTGGAGGAGGGGTTGGCGAGGGCGGTTCAGACTCGTGTGGGTAGAGTGCGGTACTTGAGGCTTAGCTCCAGGCTATGAAGAACCAGTTCGGTCCCGATCCCTGGGTTGCGCCTTCTGAGGACGGCCTCGAGCCGGTTGGAGCCCGGACGAATCCAGTCGCCGTTCTTCAAATCATAGGACATAATGAAGTTGCCCTGGTACTCGATGGGCCCAGGGCCTAACCCTCCCCCCGGTGCATGGGGATCTCCAGTTGGGGATTGTGGGGGAGGTGGCGGCCGTTGAGGGTCAAGTCTAGAAGGTCCTCAGGAGTCAGATCCGCCACGATCAGCCTCAAGACGAGTTCCTGGATCATGCCCCTCCTGCTGGCCATCTCCAGATCGTCAGCCACCAGGATCTCGACCGTCTTTCGGCCGCCCTCCACCAAGGGCTCCGGCAGCTGATGGTCGAAAGCCTGGAAGACATCGCTGCCGCGAGGATACTTCTTGAGACAGTCAAAGCAGCCTGTCCCCACGTAGAGCTTGTCCTTGTGCTGGAGTGTCCGTGGATCGCCCAGCTCTCCGAACACCACCTCTGGCTCCTGCAGGTTGTGGCCAATATGGTGGTGGAAGTTGAAGATATAGATCCCGTCGACCCCTTGCCGCCAGGCATTGGACGCCCCTGCCCTCAGCACCGAGGCGGGCGGACGTCGGTGGTAGCCGGGCCCGACCTGTTCGGACGTACAGCCATAGACTCGGAAACACGTTCCTTCGGCCATTCTTACGAAGTCATCGAAGGGCATCCTGGTAGCCGTTTCCCAATGGACCCCAGGGGAGACGTAGTCGATCAGCCCCTCCTGAATCCAGGTCTTCAGCTCCAGCCCGATCTGATCGCACTTTTCCAGAGTCGCAGGCACCCGAATGCCGAATCCCAAGGGACGGCCCCGATCAGCTCCGATGCGATCGAGCATCATCCGGGCCTCCCTCAGATACTCGGTCAGGATCGATCGCCCCTTTTGGATATCCGGAAAATAGTGGCCGGGCTCGCGCAAGAGGTCCCACTCGAAGCCCTCGACGTCGTAGCGCGTGGACACCTCCTCGACCAGTCTCAAGCGGTGTGCCCAGACCTGGGGTAAAGCGAAGTTGAGGCCGACACAGCTCTCGCCATAGACGCTTCCCGGTCCGTGCACACCCGAACCGCAGTTGTCGCCCAGCTCGTACTCAGGGTGAGCGACGCGAAAACGGCTCGCCCATTGGAACCGGGGACCGTGTAGATCGTTGAAGCGCAAGCCGGCCCAGAATTGAAGTCCAGCCTCGTGAGCCCGCTCCAGCGCTAACTGTCAGGGATCAATGCCCTAATTCAGGAGGCCGCAAGACACATCTGCTGACGCCACTCACTGACATAGTGGAAACTCTCGTTGTCGATACCCTCAGCCTCGGGCACCTTGGTGGGAAAGAGAGGAACGGCATCCCCGAATCCGAACATGTGACAGACCACCGCGCCGATCTGGGTCCCGATAAAGCGTCCCACGGCTTCGTAGACGAAGTCCTCTGCACTCATGGGTGGGGTGGAATAGAGAAGGAAACTGCCGTCGTTGTTGTAGAACAGAGGAGGCAGTGGGAGCGGTTCCTCCTTCTTACCAGGAGATTGGCCCGCAGCAACGCTGGTCCCGGCTAGAGTCAGCGCTCCAACACTGCGTTGAAATTCCCTTCGATTCAGTTCTCTCGCCATAACCTTTTCCTTGAAGATTCGAGAACCGAGGGCGTGCAGATCGAAGAATTCATTCGACAAGCTAGGTTCCACATCTGAAAGACCGATGGGTCCCAGGAATACCGAAGCGAGGTCGACAATCTGAGCAGTGAGCTGCGGTTGGGTCGTGTCCTTACGCCCTGCCCGGTACGGACGCGGCCATGCTCCGATCCTGGCCCACTGCCTCGATAATCTGGTGTGCCATCTCATAGTAGCCCAGGGGCGGCATGATGTACGCTCCCGCGACCCGGTCGCGTACGCCCATCAGGGACTCGATGGCGATTTCTACCCCCGCCTTGCGAGCGGCCTCTCCCTTTCCCGCCTTGCGCATGCGCTCACGGATTTTCTCAGGGATTGACATCCCGGGGATGTTGTTGTGAATGAACTCGGCATTCCGGTAGCTGGCCAAGGGAAGGATCCCGACTAGGACCGGGACCTCGAGGTCCGTGGAGGCCTCGAGAAAGCGGTCCAGATGAGTGGGATTGTAGATCGGTTGCGTCATGATGAGGTTGGCGCCCGCGTCTACCTTCTGGCGCACCCTGCCCATTTCTCGCCCGAAGTCGCTCGCCGCCGGCTCCACCCCGGTTGCCAGCACGAAAGAGGTCTGGTCACCTAGAGTTTTGCCCGTCAGGTCCACACCGTGGTTGAAGCCGTCGATCATGGTCAACAGACCGATCGAATCGAGGTCGTACACCGCACTTGCATCTGGATAGTCACCGACTTTGGGCGGATCTCCGGTGATGACCACCAAGTTACGAATTCCCAGAACCTGGTAACCGAGGACCGAAGCCTGCAGACCAAAGAGATTTCGGTCTCGGCAGCACACGTGTAGTAGCGTCTCTATCCCGAGTTGGCTTTGCATCGTATGAGCCAGGACCAGATTGGTCATTCGTGCCGTGGCACGGGGCCCATCGGAGATATTGATAACGTCTGCGCCAGCAGAGGTGAGACTCCGCGCCACTTCTACCTGGAGCTCGGTAGAAAGCCCCGGACCGGGATTGACCTCTACGCTTAGGAGGAAGCGCTTCCCCAGATTGGATCCGAAGCGCGAGCGCTCCGAGAGGGGAACGGGTTCCACCCGAGCAAACTTCTCCTGAACTTCTGGGGCTCTGATTGTGGAACGAGGTGAGACCATCCGGGCAGCGGCGCCGACCCGGTTGATGTGGCTGGGACCGGTACCGCAGCAGCCACCCACCAGGTGAACCCCCGCCTTGTACATGCGGCGTGCGAAAACGCCGAAGTTCTCGGGTGTTGCCAGATAGAAAAGGCGATCTTCCACCGTATGCGGGTGGCCCGCATTTGGGAAGGCACAAACCGGGATGCCCGCGTTGACCATCTGGCTCACGGCATCGAAAATGACATCCGGCCCGTTGCAGTTGGCCCCGACCACGTCGGCTCCCCAGAGTGCCAGCTCCGCTGCCAGACTTCCCGGTTCGGTACCGTCCCGAAGTCTGGCGTCCTCCTCGACGCCGAACTGGGCCACGATGGGCACCCCGACCTCGGATCGTGTGCTCTCTACGGCCAAGCGCAGCTCTGTAGCCTCTCTGAAGCTCTCGATCAAGATGATGTTGGCTCCGTTTTCAACCAGCAGTCGAGCCTGCTCAGCATAGGCATTTCGTACCTGGTGCTCCCTGCGGTGAATCTCTCCTGGACTGAGGCCCGTCGGTCCCAGGGAACCTCCGAGGTAGGCGGCTCCTTCCGCGGCTCGTCTCAGGATATCCATGGCAGCAATGTTGATTTCTTCCGTCTTCTTCTCCAATCCGTGCTGTTCCAACCGGATTCGATTAGCCCCATAGGTGTTCGATTCGAGCAGGTGGGCACCCGCTTTAAGATAATCACGGTGAATGCCGTAGACCAACTCGGGCTGCAGAAGATTCACCTGGTCGAAACTGCGATTTATGTAGACACCTCGTTCATAGAGCAGACTGCCCATGGCGCCATCGCCCACCAAGCCGCCTTCGGACAGAGCCTCCAGAAACGGTTTCTCCACGCTAGGATTCCTTTGAGATCTTGGCCGGCCGGCTGAGTTTCGCCCTTGCTGTCAACCTTTTACAGATCACCGCCATCGCTCGTGTCACTCTGCCACCCTTTTCGCCTATCTCATCCGATTGGGATGGGTCGATTCATCGCCTTCACGCAGGGAGGGGTGGAGCTCCATTTCTTCGTAGACTTCCTCCCCCGGCGCGATGCCGGCGCTCTCGGTGCCGACCTCGTATTGGTAGGCCATGATGAAGGAGATCAGGTCGGCCATTTCCTGGTGGCTTATATTTTCCTCGAGCCCTTCCGGCATCAGGGAATTCCCGGTTGCCCGAATCTCCTTGATGTCGTTCCTTTGGAGCGTGTTGGAAAGGTCTTGGCCTTCCACCAGGGTGATGCTGCTTGAAGTCTCCTCCGAGAGAATCCCGGTGTAGAGCCCCCCCCTTTGGTCGGTCACAACGTATGACAAATACTGGGGTTCGACGAAGCGATTGGGATCCAGAATGTTTGTGAGCAGCGACTCTGGATCCTTTTCAGATCCCCGGATCAGGTTGGGTCCGATCGGATGTTCGCGGGAAGAGAGCCGATGGCACTTGACGCACTCGCGAGCATAGACTTCCTCGCCGCGCTGCTTGTGGCCTTTCAGGTTCAATGTCGCTTGATAGTCTTCCAGGACGGCCTGGCGGGGTCCAGGAGTCTGGGAACCAAAGAGTCGGACCGCTTGCTCACGGATCGACTCATCGTCGTGGTTCATCATCAACTTGCGGCGTTTGGGATCGATCTGGTTCGCAGCGACCTGATCTTCCTCCACGGCCTTCAACAAGGCTCGGGTCCAGGGTCGATGCGACATCAGCCCTTCCAGGACCTTGCTTCGGGCTTGGGGAGAGTGGCTAGACCAGGGTCCCAGCAAGAGAGAGGCTATCGCGGGATCGTCGAAATTGGTCAGGGCATCGATCGCTGCTACCTGTACTGCTCGTGGCTGCTTTGGATCGATCAGGGGAGCCAACGTTGTCTTTCCTTGTTCCAAGCTCCCGTGGCTGAGAAAACGGATGGCCTCCAAGCGCTGGTCCTCCGCAGATCCATCATCGCTGGCCACCGTCCGAGATCGTTCCATCAGATTCTCGATCATCCGGACTGCTGCCTCAGGAAGGTTCTTGAGGCCGGCAAGGGACTGTTCCGCCAGGTCCAGCCCCTGGGCCAGGTTGGCGACGATGTCCTGCTGGATTTCCGGGTTGTTCGCCAGTCCAGTCTGGCGGGCAGTTACCTGCATCACCCGCCCGATCTCCGAGGGGATGTTCCTGGCGCCCATCGCCTGAGCCAACAGTGACAGCCACTCACCGGAGGCTGGGTCGGCCATGAAACCCTCTTGTTCTGCCAGCGTCTCGAAGAGACGATCCCCAAATTCAGCGCTGGAGCTGAGGACCGCGTTTCGGATCCAGAAGTCTCCAGTATCCTTTTGGGCGATGCGGAGCAGTCCGGGTAAGGCTCCGCGGCCCTTGGTTTCCCCCAGCGCCAGAGCCACTCGAAATCGGACTCCCGGATCCTCGCTCTCCGCCAGTGCCAGGACCTTCTGGAACAATCTGGGGCTGCGGCTCAATCTCGGCTCGGCCAGACGAATCGCATGGGTCCGAACCCCGGACGACGAATCGTCTAGACCACGAGTCAGATCGGAATCTTGCAGTGCTGCCATTCCTTTCAGGGACCAGAGTGCGTGCATCCGGGCCAGAGGTTTCGCACTTTCTCTGAAAAGTCGTCGCAGCAACGGGATTGCGGTGGGGTCCTGACGCTCGTAGATCAGTCGGTGAGCTGTGTCGCGCCACCATCCGCCAGGATGTTCCAGATGCGATACCAGTTCCTCAATACTGGCCTCGGCCAGACGGGGTGGAGGAGGTGACTTGAAGTTCGGAGGTGCCAGTCGGTAGATGCGTCCACGGTCTCTCCCGTTCGTGAAGTCTAGGTGCTTCATGACGCGGCCCGGGACGTGGGTGGCCTCGATCAGCTCCCGAGACATGTCGAGTACGTAGAAGGTTCCATCAGGGGCGTTCAAGGTATTTACTGGTCGAAACCAGGTATCGGTTGAGCGGACGAACTCTGTGTTCTCCGCTTCCCCTCGCCGGGACGTAAAGGTAGCACCCTCACGCACCAGGACACGCCGGTGTATCAGATTGCCCGTATTGGCACCGATCACGTAGCTCCCCCGATACTTCTCCGGATAAGCGTGGCCACGGTAGATCTGCATTCCGGATCCGGCGGTGAGGTAGTGGTGTCCCACCCCGGCGCTCTGCCCGCTGGAACCGGCGAAGATTCGCCGCGCTTCGCGGATGGTGCGCCAGCGCTCGACCGGGCTGACCTTGTACACCCGCGTCTGGCCTTCGACCAGAGGCTTCACCTGTCTGTAGCCAGAAGCCAGCCATTTGTGTAGATCCAGGAACAGATGGGGATTACGCTCCAGGTAGCGGGCGGGCAGGACTACATGGCGTCCCGGCATTCCCTGGTTGCATACGAAACGGTTGTACCAGTCGTCGAAACAATGTCCAAACTGGAAGGTCTGGGTCGTCGTCTCGAATTCACCGCTCATGGGATCGAAGCGAAAATCCCGGCTCAAGAGGGCGACCGGCTCGGCATCCGGCTTGTCTGCATTCCGGACGCTGCCGCCGTTGCCCGAGGCGATCCCGTAGATCTTGTGGTCCACTCCCCAGATGATGTTGTTCATCATCTGTTGTTCGTTCTGGTGCCCGAACCCGGTGAAGATTTTCTTGCGAACGTCGGCCTTGTTGTCGCCGTCGGTGTCCTTCAGGTACCAGATGTGTGGGGGAGCGGTGACGAAGACTCCTCCTTTCCAGACCGTGACTCCGGTGGGCCAAAGCAGCTCTTCGGCGAAATCATGACTCCGGTCGAAGCGTCCGTCTCCATCGGTGTCCTCCAAAAGGCGGACGACTCCGATCGGTTTTTCTCCAGGACCGGGCTGGTAGGGATAGGTCCGCATCTCTGCGACATAGAGTCGGCCATTTTCGTCAAACGCGGCGGCCACCGGATCGTAGACCAGTGGTTCATGGGCCACCAGTTCCATGGTGAAGCCATCTTTGGTCTCAAACGACTTTAAAGCTTCCTCCGGTTCCTTTGGCGGCACCGGTTTGAGGTACTCTGCCAGGGCCTTCTCGTCCCTGGATATGTCCACGATTTCACGGAAGCGGTCCTTGGTGTCCTCCTCCGGTGCCAGATCACATCCCAGGCTCAGAAGGAGAGCAAGAAGAGGAAGGATCCGTTTGGTCAGATTCAGGGAAGATCTCAGTTGCATAATCAGTTTCCCCCCAGCGGAGCTGAGTCGTTCAGCTAGAAAAACAATCCTGATGGAGCCGTCGGTCGCGACTCTGCGGGATTGTTCGAAAACGCCTCACTCTAACTCTTTGGCCCGCTGACCACAACGTTCTCGGCCCCCGGCACGACGGACACGATCCACTCGGTTACAATAATCGGTCTTTAGGAAATCAATAAGCAAAGCCGAAGAGGAGACACCATGGCACTCGACAACGAAACCCGAAACCGCATTCTGACGACGATCGACGGCATGCGAGAGGATATCGTGCGTTTTTGCTCGGACCTGGTAAAGATCCCCAGTATTACGCCAACCTACATGGGTGTTGATGTTGATGAAGTCTTGGGTGGCGAGACTCGGGTAAGCGAGTTCGTGGCGCCGGTTCTCGAGCACTTGGGTTTCCAGAACGATCTCTGGGAGGAGGCCCCGAAGCGGGCCAACCTGGTGGGGAAGCTGGAGGGCGCGGGAGGAGGAAAATCACTGATCCTGAGCGGGCACGTGGACGTGGTTCCCACCCCCAATCCGGAAAAATGGACGGATCCCCCGTTCAGCGGCGCGGTCAAGGACGATCGCATCTGGGGGCGTGGATCCTCCGACATGAAAGGCGGAATCGCCGCCATGGTCAAGGCGGTAGAGTCCATTCGGAAATGTGGTGTGAAGTTGAAGGGCGATCTTCTGGTGGAGTGTACCGTGGGTGAGGAGACCGGAGACGGAGCCACGGTGGGAGCCGCGGCAACCGTAGACCGGGGCTACCGGGCCGATGCCGCCATCATTCCGGAGCCAACCGATGCGATCTGGTGCTGTTCCGGGGGACTTCTCTGGCTCTCGCTGGGGGTGACCGGAAAGACGGGCCACGGCTTCGTCCGTTATGAGATGATCCGCGCCGGCGGCCAGGGAACGGCAGTCGGTGTCAACGCAATCGAGAAGGCGTTCAAGGTGTGTGCCGCCCTACGCGACCTGGAAGAGGAGTGGGGTTTCAACAAGAATCATCGCCTTCTCCCAGCCGGACATTCCACGCTCGGTCCCAACGTGATCCGGGGAGGTCCGGGTGCGATCGAGACGCCCTTCATCATCCCCGATATATGCACCGTAGAATACTGCATCTGGTATCCACCTCATCTTGATGTGGAAGCGATCAAGAAAGAGGTCGAGGAGCGCGTCCAGTGGGTCGCCGCAGGGGATGAGTGGCTCAAGGACAACCCACCAGAACTAGACTGGAAGTTTCACTGGACACGCTACGCCATCCCTGAAGATCATCCCATCATCTCAACGGTCTCCAATGCACACCAGGCCGTAACGGGAACGGTAGCCGGCGCGATAGCCTGTCCAGCCGTCGTCGATGCCGCCTTCATGACCCACAAACAAGTGCCATCGATCTGCTACGGCACCGGCGGGCTGGGACTTTTCAGCATCCACGGCGTAGACGAGTTCGTCGTAATCGACGACCTCATCAGGGCGACCAAGGTCCTGGCTCTAGCAGTCCTGGATTGGTGCGAAGTCGAGGCCTAGGAAGGCGAGTTCCAAGTACGAATGTGGCTTTGGCCTCCAGGCCACCGCCCCAACCGAGGTCGACCGCGAGTTGAATTCGATCCGATATCCTTCGAACTCATCGGCTTGGACTTGGGGGGGGATCAGCACCGTCTAGTCGGGCAACTAAGCTTTTTACACTTCTGGACGATATGAATTCAAGGGCGCATGGGCTTCTAGTGACGACTACATCTGCGCAACTGCAGACCTGGCGCAATGAAGACAAAACGACCCCGAACATCACGGGTTTCCGCCAAGGTCGGCATCAGGACCTGTTCCCTTGTCATTTTCCTTTTAGTAGCCCTAAACGGTGTCTCCCTGGCGGGGTCGCTGGATTTGGGATCCTAAGTCTTCGTCAACGGCACGTTGGATCTAACAACTGCCTTCGGCAATGAAGGAGTGCCCCAGATTCACGAGTTCATCCGAGGGGACAGTCCCTTTGACCCGGTACGTCTGAGACTATTTGGTGACGTTGCATTCAATCGACGCCTCACCCTCTTCAACCAATTCCTGATCGACCCGGATATCCGCTTTTCCCCCAAGTCCTTCCTACGATCCTATCTACGGTTGAACGTCTTCGAGATCCAAGGTGCGGATCTCAGCATACAGGCAGGCAAGATCCCGACCGTCTTCGGGAATCTGGGGAGCCGGGCCTATTCGCCGGAGAATCCACTTGTTTCGGTCCCTCTGGTGTACCACTACTTTTCCTCCCTCAGGGGTAATCAGCTGCCGGCAAACAATCTGGACTTGCTGCAAGATCGGGGAAACGGCCCGGGTCGAGAGTTCGGAGGGTTCGAGGGCGGTGGTGCCCGCAGGGGCTTCAATGGTCTGCCCATCATTTACGACACCTGTTGGGACGTCGGAGTCCAGGTGATCGGATCCGTCTCACGGTTCGAGTACTCCGTTGCTGTCACCCAGGGAACCCTATCCGGTCCCCGAACCCAGGCACTCGACGACAATGGGGGCAAGCAACTGGCCCTCCGACTCAAACACGCCTTTTCGGAAGAACTCTCGATCGGCGGATCTTTTGCCAGGGGCCCTTATCTGGATTCGTTGGTCCAACCCGCTCTAAGTGAAGGCGGGCAGGTCGAGGACTTCAATCAAAGAGTGTACGGAATCGATGTGGAATACGGTGTCGGCCACCTTTCGGTCGTGGCCGAGTTCGTGTCCAACATGTGGCAGGCACCAAGATCACGGATTTCCATGGGAACCGTTCAGATCTGACCAACTGGAGTGGGTACGTGGAGGGTCAGTATGGGCTCCGCCCCGGTCTCTTCGCTGCCTTCCGCTATGACACCCTCGGGTTTGGAAAAATCGACGACGGCTCGGGTTCTGGCGAGCGCGGACCCTGGGATTACGGAGTCCATTCCTGGGAAATGGGGCTGGGTTACTACCTGACCGATCAAGTGATCGGCAAGATCGTACAGCAGGTCCACAAGATTCATGAACCGAAGGGCTCCTGGAAGCCCTTCGGGACAGTTCAGCTTTCGACGTCCTTTTGAGGGGGCAAGCCAATGAGAAGTCTGTTCACTCTTCTCTTCTTTCTCGGAGCTACCTTCGGTGTCGCCAGCACTCCATCTGAGGTCCTCGCGGGGGCCGTGAAGGGCAGCGTCAATATCAAGGGCGGGCAGCGATACTCGCGTCCTGCCCGATACTATCGAGATCCTTTTCGGGGCGGTGGCCCGAGCCAGAAGGCGATCAGTAGTGGACCCCACGAGGTGATCGTCCATGTGGAGGGTGTAGCTGGGAGCTTTGTGCCACCAGTCCACGGTATAAGGATGATTCAGAGGAATGAAACCTTCGTTCCTCGTGTCCTACCTGTGCTATCGGGATCCCTGGTGGAGTTTCCCAACCAGGATAATTTCTATCACAACGTCTTTTCGGTGGTGTCTGGAAACCGCTTTGATTTGGGACGCTTCCCCAAGGGGAAGAGCGCCGGAGAGGTCCTTACCCAACCGGGCGTTGTAGTCGTCCGTTGAGATCCACCCTCGGATGAAGGCCTACATCAAGGTCCTGGAAAACCCCTTCTTTTCGACTCCCGGTTCCCAGGGGAATTTTGAGATCCTCGGTGTGCCCTCGGGCACCTATACCGTGAAAGCGTGGCACCCCACCAAGGGTGAGCAAGAACGATCGGTTTCGGTACCGCCCATCGGGGAGGTTCAACTAAGCTTCAAGTTCTGAGCAGCGTAGTTGTGAGATTCAACCTCCGCGGAGAGATGCTGATCTTTACCTGCGGCATCGTTACCCTCGTGACCGGTCTCTCCCTGGTCGTAAGTGACCTCAATTTTCTGAAACGCTGGGTCCAGCGGGAGCTGGAACAGGACCTGATTTGCCCCAGTCGGTGTTCGAGTCGGTCATGAGCGAGCGAGCGCTCTGGCTTCGGTCCCAGTGCTGGGTGGTGGCCGAAGATCCGCGCTTTGTCGCCCCATTGGACATAGAAAGCCCGAACTTTTCCTCCCAGGCCCGCACCGTGCTCAGAGAGGCCGAAAGATTTCAGAACATCATCGGAAGCGACCGATTCGTGGTCACCGGCCGTACCGGACAGGTATTGGCCCAGGTGGAGCTCTTCTCCGGTTCCGGGGAATCTCTGGCCAATGTGGGGACGGTTGCCCGGGCTCTGAAGGGTGAGTTGGCTGCCGGCCCATCTGTCGTGCACGCTCGGACCTACCAGATGACTTCGGTTCTTGTCACCGACGGAAAGAGAATTCTGGGGACGTTCAGCGTCGGCTTCAAAGAGCCACTCGATGAGGAACATCTAAGCGATGTCCTGGAGGCTCTCCTGGTGGAACGAAGGGTCCCCGACATGCTGCGCTCAACCGAGCCGTCCCCATCGCTGAACCTGATCCACGAGATTCGCAAGGACTTTGGAGCGGACCTGGTTGCTGTCACGAATCGTCAGGGTAGAGCCCTGGCTATTGTGGTTCGAAGAGCCGGCTTCGACAGCCGCGTTCGGGACTTGGCTGGAGCGTCCACGATTTCCTGGCCGGAAAAGACGTGAAGCGAGTTCAAGATTACGAGCAGAACATCCTCCAGGGGCCCCACTTCCGGCTCTCGAAGTTCAATTGGTGTGCAGCGGCAAACGCACCGCCACGCTAGAGGTAGCCAGCCGCTGGATCATTAAGGGTGGAGTCCCGGTCGGCCGTCACGGTATCGGCCGTGATATTGCCGAACGCCGGGAGCGGGCCAAGAATTAGTTTCGGGAGCAGCTGCATCAGACGGAAAAGCTTCGGGCTCTTGGGGAGATGGCTGCTGGAGTCGCCCATAACTTCAACAATGTGTTGACGGGCGTCATCGGCTAGGCCCAGCTGTTTCATCAGAATGAACAACTTCCCGATGAGCTCCAGGAAGACGCACGCCGTATCTTCGAAGCGGGTCAGCGCTGCGCCGCAATTGTCAGACGTATCCAGACCTTCGGCCGTCCTATCGATGCCTCCGCCAAGGAATTGGTGCGGCTCGATCAGGTGATCCAGGACAGGCTGGAGATCACACGGAGCAAGTGGAAGACAGGACCCGAGAGAGAAGGTCGTGAAGTTCAGGTAGAACTTGAATTGGGGCAAGTGCCTGCAGTCCAGAGCACCGGTGCGGTCTGGGAAGAGATCATCTCCAATCTCATCTTCAACGCCGTCGACGCCATGCCAGACGGAGGAAGTATCCGAATCGCCACCCAGGCTACCAAGGACCCCCTCACCCTGCTGTTTTCCGATTCGGGTATGGGGATGGACGAGCGGATACAGAGAAAAATCTTCGAACCCTTCTTTACCACCAAAGCAGACAATCTAGAAACCGGTCTAGGGCTGAGCACAGTTTGGGGTTTGGTCCAGGGGAGCGGAGGCAGGATCAAGGTGGAAAGCCATCCCGGCGAAGGGACGACCTTCACCATCAGCTTGCCGATTTCCAAGAATCAGAGTGATTCAAACGCAAAGGTCTCTTCTGTCGGCCAGACCTCGGGTTTGAGTATTCTGGTCGACGACGACGAGTCCTCGGTGTCAGAGGTTTTGAAGCGCATGTTGGGTAGCCATGACGTAGCTACTGCCGAGAATGGGATCGAAGCCCAGGAAATGCTCAATCGGAGAATCTACGATCTGGTTATAACCGACTGGAGCCTGCCCGGACTCTCGGGATTGGATCTGGCCCACGAAGTCAAGTCCAGCTCACCCCAAACCCTCACCGCGCTGATGACCGGTTGGTCCACTCATGGAACAGCGCCAGTGAGAGTACTGACGTCGATTTTCTTCTATCCAATATCCAAGCCGATCGTGGACAAGGATCTGCGGAAGATCCTCAGTGTCAGCGTCAGACACACCATGGCATCCAAGGGGCCGGCTGAGGCCTTCACTACAGCTCCCGCTCCCGCCTCTGGGTATCTTGAAACCCCTGCTCCTTGAAAATCGGCCTGCGAGGCAGACAAGTCGGCTGGTCTTAACCCGCATTTCTCATCGCTGGTCTACTGCGTCGCCGCAATCATCCGCCCTGGCTGTGTTTCGCTCGGTCGGCCTCCTCGACGTACTGTCAAAGTACGACTGCGGGGGCTCGCCACGAGTGGTCTCGGGCGCAAGCCTTGCCAGGACGGCCCTTGCGGCGCCTCGCCACGACAAGCGATGAGAAATCCGGATTAAACTGGACTGACATCGAAAAGTCAGCCTGACTGCGGATTGAAGAGCCTGGTTTTCTGGCCGGGCTCATGCGTTTCTGAGCCTCAATCCCTCTCAATTGAGCGGCTGGCCGGCAGCGTTCGTCTGATCGTTGACGGTGACCTTTTCCTCCGGCAAGGTCGTCAAGAGATCGGGGAGGTCATACTTTTCCAGCGCGCCGTGGACCGTGTTGACCAATTGATTGACGCTCACCTCGGTCCGGACCACATCGGACCAGGAGACCAGAGACCGACTCAGCTCCAGCGAAGCGAACAAATCGGGTTCCAAAGCCGCCGCGTGAAGGGCCGCTGGGCCGCACTCACCGATCCCCACCAGATGGACTTTCTCCGCTGTACCCTCCCCAGATGATCTGGCCAGGTAGCGGGCGCAAATCAGAGCGTCCTCTACCCTCATTCCCAGATAGGAGCGCCCCAGCATGTAGGCTACGTAGAAGTCCTCCCAGTCGTGACCGAAGAGTGTTCCGTAGCCCCACTTGCCCTTGGGATGCTCGGTCTCTCCGACTCCCCGCAGATCGACCGCCAGGACCTCACGCCCTGCTGAGACCAGCTTCTCGATCGGTCCACCCGGCTTGGCATCGACCTGCTTCCCCTGACCGTGTAGATACAGGACCATGTTCTGGCCACGGGTCTCGGGAACGAACCGCAGCGCAGGCAGCCAGATACCCGGCTCGGGACTTAGAATAAGCTTGTGAATGGCGTATCCCTTGCGCTGCAGGGTCCCCATCCTCTCCACTCTCGGACGGGACAGCTGCTCTAGAGGACGAATGCCGGCCAGGCGCCGGACCTCGCTAAGGATCTGTTGCCTGGGAGCTCTCTTCCAATAGTCCCGTCTCCTGAGGGCCAGTTCCTCTTCCCGTTCCCTGTTGAAGTCGAAGACGGAACGAGCTTCCTCCATCCGCAGAACCTGGCCCTGGGGACTGCAGCGGATCATGGGGAGCCGAGTCCGATTGAACTCGCTGTAATCCTTCCCCTCCGCTACCACAAACTCGCCCATGATCCCCTGCTCTTGGCTCAGGAGTGGGGAGTCCGTCTCGATCACAGCATCGTCAGGGCCTATCAGCCAGCGCCGCATCCAGCGAGCCATCCCCTCCCGCAGAGGACGGAAGAAGCCATGGACGACGTCGGCTTCGACCAGGTCCACACGCTCGGGATAACCCAGTCGCCCGTAAAATCGCTTGGCCTCTCGCAGGCTCCTCCAGGATCCGGAAATGTCGACCATCTCATCTCGGGTGGCGGCGCAGATTAAGGTCGGTTTGGGTGCGCGGATCATGAGGTAGTCCGCGTGCCCCAGACCTTGTGCAATTTCTCCAAAGACCTGATGCTCAGAGTCTCCCGGCCCTTGGGTCTCTAACATCTCTTTTATGTGCGTGATGTAGCAGGACGGGGCGGCACAGGAAATCCGCTCGTCCAGGGCCATAAGCTGGGCTGTCACCAGGCCACCGCCCGAGCTGCCGGTGAGACCGAGTCGGTTTGGATCGATATCCTTGCGGCTAACCAGATAGTCCAGACTTCGGATCCCGTCCCAGATTCTAAAGGTGCCGGCGCTGCGTCCCAGAGGAATCGAACTCACTGCCACCAGCATGTGTTCGATTCCGTTCTCGAATCGAGGCTGCCCGTCGGACCGCAGGATCTGGTAGCGCTCACCCTGACCGATGGGGTCATAGACAAGCGCGGCCATCCCGCTCTTGGCCAGCAGGATGCCGACTCGCTGATAGGTTTCCGAGGACTTTCCGTTGGGCGCGTGCCCACAAGCGACCAGGACCGCCGGATGAGGTGGGGGTGTCTTCGGAAGATAGAGCAGAGCAGTCACGTAGTGCCGAGGCCGGCTCTCGTAGAGAATTCGTTCTATGGAGTATCCCTGGCGCTGGTCCCGACTGACCACACGAGCATTGAGAGGCGTCTTGGCGGGAAAGCCTCCAAGCTGTCCCTGGAGGAACTTACGCATGCGCTGCTGGTGGCTCTCGAGCTGCTCCGGCGTCTGAAGTCGCTCGTAAGCATACTCACGACGCTTGAGAGCCTTCTCGGCCTCAGTCAGGAGATAGCTGTAGAGCATTGTCCCCGGCTCCACCTTCCCCATCCGTTCCGGGAGAACCGTCAAAGAGTCAGATGCCATCGACAGGTTTACGGAGAGCAGGCATACCATCCAGGCAAGAGCTGGGAGTGCCGATCGAGTCGTCATGTTACCCTCGCTTCGCGAACTCGACCCGTCGCGTTCGTTCGTGACCCCAAGGAAGAACGGGATCGGACCAGTTGGAAAAGGTTCGTGTCGAAAAAACGCGCAACAACGCTTTGTTCTCAGGACATGGCGTTCACGGCCTGCACAAGGCCGCGGATGTAGCCGTGTGTAAAGCTGCGGCCGATTCGGCCGCCGGGCACATCACCCTCGACTCCTGGGGTGTGATCGGAAACAAAGGGGCCATTGAAGCCGGAATCCCGATAGGTTTTCATGGCTTGGAGCATGTCGATGTCTCCTTCGTCAACAAAGGTCTCGACGTACTTCGGGACGGTGCCGCGAACGGACCGGAAATGCACCAGCTTGATGCGGTCCCGAGTGGCGAAATAGCGGATTTCTTTGAGCACATCGACGCCCATCTCCGTGATCGTTCCCTGGCAAAAGGTAATTCCGTTTCGACGGCTCGGGATCTCCTTCAGAAGTCGGCGTAGAGTATCAGTGTGGTGAAAAATCCGGGCGACACCGCGCATATTCTTCACCGGTGGATCGTTCGGATGCATGGTGAGCTCTGTCCCCACCTCTTCAGCGGTCTCGATAATCGGGTTCGTGAAGTAGAGGAAGCGGTCCCACATCTCCTCCGCGCTCACGATGCCGATCTCGGGAAACGGCGGCTCATCCTTCACTCGGTCGTAGTCGAAGGCCGTGTAGCGGGCGCCTCCACGGCCTTCGGCTCTGTAGTAGCCGACACGTTTATCCCAGTAAAAGTCGGGCCAGAAACGCCATTCTATCATGGGAATGCCCGCTTCGGAGACGGCTCGGATGGTGCGCTGGACGTTCTCAATTTCCTGGTCGCGTCCACTCTTCCCTAGTCGGGCTTGCAGATAGAAGCTAATCGGAATCATCATCGATTGTAAGACCATCCCGGCGTCGTCCACGTTCCTCTTTTGCCGAAGAACATCCTCCAGAGTCCAAAAACCCTTTCCGTCCGGGTCCACTCGGTCGGTGCCCTGAAAGACGACATGCTTGCAGCCCAACTGGGCGAGCCAGCGTAGGGTCGGAGGCTCGACGTTCCACAGGTTCTCGGAGATCATCGGGTCCCAGCGGTCTTTCCCGTACAGTTTGCGCGGCCCGGGGATCAATACCGCAGCCCCGGTGCCGAGCAGAAAGGTGCGTCTCGAGGTTTTCATCAGCATGACCTCCTTTGCTCTATGAGCGAAGCATTGTTGAACGACCGTTTCGACTGTCGAAAAGAGGGGTCTGGACTACTCTATTCGATCTGGAACTAGTTGGTTTTGGCAAAAATTACCACGTCCTTCCCGGGAGCCGTAAATGTTGCTCGCCAATGGTCCGCAAGCCACCTAAAGGTTGGGTTTGAAAAGAAGCAGACATGGGTCGGATCTCTCTTGTAGTGCCAACCTGAAAAGGCTTCCTGGTCGATCACGCGTTTGGTCATGATGCCGAGAGATCCAAGTGGTTTCAGACAAGACCATAGCCTGTCCAATTCCTGTCGTGGATAATGCAAGTGCTCTACCACTTCGGATGCAGCGATGAAGTCGTATTGTCGTTGCAGTAGCTTGATTTCCGGGGCGTAGAGCGGGTCGTAGATCTCCATGGAATGGCCAGCCTCCTCGAACATCACCGAGAGTGTTGGTCCCGGACCCGAACCGAAATCGAGGCCGCAACTGTTAGGGGCCAAACGCTGAGACAATGGGACGAAAAGACGACCAAGAAAGCGACGATAACTCGGATCATTGACGGAATTGTCGTGGTGGTCGTAGACGGATTCTTCCTCTTCCGGAGACAAGAACTGGTGGGGTAGCACATAGACCAGTTGGCAAATCGGGCAACGAAAATAGTCGCGGCTGTCCTGGTCGAAGGGTTTCCCCTCTGATGCTTGGCACAGGGGACAGAGCTGAACAGGGGGGGTGCGCGTCACCGAAGGTGTCCCGTTACTTTCTCGAAGTGTCTCACCTCGTTCACCGAAAGGTCTGCAGGGGCCGTCGTTAGAGGCTATAGCAGTTTCGATCCAGACTACAACCAAATCGACCTTCGAGCCTTTGGCTCGAGCACGGCGGCCTGGAGCCCACCAAAACGATCTGGCTTCTAGCGGAATCGGATCGAATAGAGGTCGGCGTCTTTCAGGACGAAGCGCAGACGTACTGAAGTTCCTCGGAGTGGGCTGAGGTCGCTGACCTGATTCCATCGAACCGCCCGCTCGATCTCGTCGCCGATCAGCTCGGAACAATCCGCCAGCTTGAATCCGTCCACTGGGACACCCGAATCATCGAGAATCTCCACCCGGATGCTTCCGGCTGCCGAAGTGG